>Ga0334722_10001079_pt1 | contig 35809 bp, 31 predicted proteins | sample C3_bottom_MG_FD_207210 | JGI IMG/M metagenome (GOLD analysis project Ga0334722, IMG submission 207210) | Sediment microbial communities from Yellowstone Lake, YNP, Wyoming, USA - C3_bottom | ecosystem: Environmental > Aquatic > Freshwater > Lake > Sediment | place: USA: Wyoming | collected... | reverse complement strand
ATAAAGACCAGGCTCGGGCCCGTCGCCCCCGGCATAGCCGCGCTCCTGATGCTTTCGTCGTTCTTCCTGCTGCCTGTGGTTGGCCAGCTTCTTGTCTTGTTGCTGCCCGCGCCGCTCGCATGGTCGAGGTACCGCTACGGTGTCTACCACTTCGCATTCACCTCCGCGGTATGCACCGTGTTCGGCCTGGCCGGAGGCTATCTTGTAATCCCGTTCATGGTCTTCTCGTTTGCGCTGACCGGCCTTGTGCTGGGCCGTTCGTTCGAGACGGGCGAACCGTTCGACAGGGCTGTACTGAAAGGCGCGCTCATCCCGGTCATAGCGCTCGCACCGCTCGCCGGGATTTATTTCCTGCTCGCGGGTATCGACCCGTGGGCGCTGATGGACGCATCGCTTGGCGAGGCGGTGAAGGAGTCGGCCGCGCTATACAGGCAGATGGGCATGTCGCAGGCCGACATAGACAAGGTAGTGCCATCGCTCCATGCGGTTGCGCGCGCCATAAGGGAATACTTCCCGGCGCTCGTTTTCCTGCTAATGGAGGCTGTGAGTTTTGTGTCCTTCCTGCTTGTGAGGAGGCATGCCGCCGTAAAGCACGGGGCGATGCCCGCGCCCGAAACGCACATGATCAGGTGGCAAGCTCCCGACCACGCGGTGTGGGGCGTCATCGTGCCGGGCTTCCTGATGGTCGTCCCGCATCCGGTGGTGAGGCAGGCGGCGGGCAACCTGCTTCTGACGTTCGCCTCCGTGTACCTGTTTCAGGGGCTGGCCATCACGGCGTACGTGTTCGACAGGTTCAGGATATCGATGTTTCTTAAATCGCTCGGATATCTGCTGATATTCATGCAGCCTGCCATAATAGCCGTAATGTGGGCGGTCGGGCTGTTCGACACCTGGGCGGACTTTAGGAAACTGCGCCCCAAGCCGATAAAGAAATAATGCCCGGTGTGGCCTTATGGACACACCAATTGCCGGTTATGTGGGCGTAGGGCCACACACCTTATAAAAGAAACGTTGCCCCGGACTTACTGACAGGCAGAATAGGTACTATTTACAACGGTTTACGGTACATTGCCCTTTTGGGCGCTCATTGGCACTGAACTTGCAAGCCTGATGGGCTACGGCCCCTTGTTTCCCAAGGATTTTTTCGTTATTGGAGGGGACTAAAAAGAACTTGACAAAAAAGATAGCGGATGTTATAGTCCCGTAATCTGCGGTACCCGTTTTCTTAAAAATTGTTAATCTTGAAGTCAATAGACGAGGAGGTGATGCACTCAATCCAGATCGAAAAGTTTGGGATCACTTATTCGTTTCAAAGTCACTATTCGATTGACTGCGAAAGGAGGGTGATAGTCTAAACGCAAGTTGTAGTAAGCTGAGAAGGTATTACAATCGGGAAGTTTAGATGTATCATACTTAGGCAGGGTAAAAGGAGGAGAATAGAGATGAAGAAACTTTTGCTGGTCTTGTTTGCCGGCGTGATGGTGATGGCGATGGCCGCGACGGCCTCGGCCGAGATCACCGTCGGCGGCGAGATAGAAGTCCGTTATGACCTGTGGGACAACCTTCAGCTTTCCCACGGCACCACCACGAACATGACGCAGACCTTCTTCGACGAGAGGGTTATACTGAACGTGGACGCGAAGATAACCGAAGGCCTCGAGGCATTCGTAGAGCTCGACACCGAGAACCAGAACTGGGGCCTTGCGCCCAGCCCAGTCCTTGCCACCCTTCCGGCCTACCTGAACCACGAGGACGGCCCGATGTTCGTCCGTCAGGCGTGGATCAACTTCATGATACCCGGCCTTCCGGTCGGCATGAAGATAGGTCATCAGCCCCTGGCCCTCGGCCACGGCATATGGCTCGACACCCACAGGGCCGGCTCGGACGCCATACTGGTCTACTCCAAGCCCATGCCCGAGCTCCTCATTGCGGGCGCGTACGTCAGGGGTTCGCAGAACGTTGCCAGCACCCCGGCCAACTTCGGCGCTTTCAACAGGCTGAACCCGGCCTTCGGCGGCACCGCCGTCCTGACCAATTTTCAGGCCAAGGCGTTCGACAACGAGGCCAACTTCTACGCAGTGCTTGCCAACTACACCTTCATGGAAGGCAACACCGTAGGCCTTAACTTCACCTATGTCAACGACAACAACTCCCTTCCGGTTGCCGGCTTCAAGGGCGCCGCGATACATGCCTACAACACCGAGCTGGTGCTGGACGGCAACGTAGCAGGCGTCACCTACAAGGGCGAAGTGAACTGGCTGTATGTCAACACCGCCAACGTCGGCAGCATACTCAAGGGCCTTCCCGCCACCGGCCAGGACTACATAGTGAGCGCCTGGGCTGCCATGTTGGGCGCCAGCTACAAGATAGGCAACGTTGCCACCGTAGGCATGGAAGTGGCGTACGGCACGGGTAACGACGACAACCAGCTGAACGGTTTCTACAACCCCGGCGGCGCGGCATTCAGCACCGCAACCGGCCCCAAGTTCCACGACAGCGCGTACTACACCCCGTACAACTCGACCTCGTACAACTACGCGTTCCTGTATAACGACAAGATAGGCCAGGGCCCGAGCGGCTCCGGCGGCGGCCTCGGCTTCGGCGACGGCTTCGGCGGTTTCGGCCTTGCCAACACCGGCTACGTGAAGGTCTCCGTTGGCCTCACCCCGATGGAGAGGCTCTCCGCGGGCATGGACTTCATGTACCTGAGGGCTTCCGAGACGATGATCGAGGGCCAGTCCCGCGACCTCGGCTTCGAAATCGACGCCAACGTGGCGTACAAGATCTACGACAACCTGACCCTGAGCCTGAACGCCGGCGTGTTCAATCCGGGCGCCTGGTATGCCTTCGCTGGCCACTCACCGGCTGGTGTTGCAAATGCCAAGATGCTGACGGACGGCACCGACCCCGACAGCCCGCTCAGGAGGGATGTCGCCTGGGGCATGGAGACCAAGCTTAGCGTGAAGTTCTAAGCTTACTTCCAGCCACATCGGCTATGTAAGAACGAGACCCGGCCCCGCGTAAGCGGGGCCGGGTTTTTTGTTTTCCCAAATCCCCCCTTCCCCCCTTTGACAAAGGGGGGCGAAAGGGGGATTTCCTTTCTAACCCCCCATGCTATAATATTCTTATGAAGCCGTTCTTAAAAGACATCCCTTATATCGATAAAATTTCGGAAGTGCTCGCCCCCGGCCAGGAGGCCTACGTCGTGGGCGGTACGGTGCGGGACCTGGCGCTCGGCCGGACTACAGGAGATATTGATATCGCCGTCACGGGCGACTCAGGGGCGCTTGCGGCGAGGATAGCCGTGTCGCTTGGCGGAAGCCCGTTCTGCATGGACGAGGGGCGGGACGTGTACAGGGTGATGGTTGCAGGCGGGCAACCCGCCCAGGTGGACATTACCCCTCTGAAAGGCGACATACATGTAGACCTTGCCGCAAGGGATTTCAGCATAAATGCGATGGCGATACCGATGATGGGGAAATCCCCCCCTTCGCCCCCCTTTGTCAAAGGGGGGATGGGGGGATTTAGATCCCACACCGGAGTCAGTCCCGGCAAGCTTGAAGCCGAGAGTGGAGGGGCTGGGGTGGGGGGGATGGGGGGATTTTTAGACCCCTTCGGCGGGATGGCGGACCTCCGGGCGGGGATTGTGAGGGCGCTCGACAGGGACTCCTTTACAGCCGACCCGCTCAGGCTCATCCGCGCCTTTCGTATTGCCCGGCAGCTCGGTTTCTCTATAGAGCGGGACACGCTTTCATACATCCGGCAGCTTGCGCCCGAGATAGGGAAGGTATCCGCCGAGAGGGTGCGCGACGAGCTGTACATCATCCTTGAAGGAGAGGGCTCCAGCGGGGTTTTCAGGGAGATGTCCGATGCGGGCCTGCTGGCGGCGGTAATACCGGAGGCGGGCGCCATGTACGGCGTCCCGCAGTCTGAGCCGCATGTATACGATCTTATGGAGCATTCGCTCAAGGCTATGGAGTATGCGGAAAGGGTGATGGCCGAGCCCGGCCGCTATTTCGGCGTCAGGGCGGTGGAGGTCGGGGAGACGCTCGGCGAGAAAGCGGACGGCGGGCTCAGCATGGCCGGTCTTGCAAAGCTTGCCGCTTTTCTGCACGACGTGGGCAAGCCGTCCTGCATGAAACGCGAGACGGAAAGGATAAGGTTCACAGGCCACGACGAGGAGGGCGGGAGGATAGCCCAGGGCATCGCCGAACGCCTGAAGATGTCTGCCCGTGCGGCCGGATGCCTGTCCCTGACGGCCAGGTGGCATATGAGGCCGTTGCACATGAGCAAGTACGGATGTACGAGGCACGCGGTGTACAGGTACGTCCGCGATATGGGGGAGTCCCTGCCCGTATCGCTCGTGCTGGCGATGGCGGACACGCTCGCTACGCGCGACAGGCCGGACGCCGTCGCCACGGACGTGGAGGGGGTAGTGAAATCGGTTGTGGAGTATTACTACGGTGAGTATGCGCGGGCCAAGGCCGAGCCGCTCTTGCGGGGGCGTGACCTGATAGATGCGCTTGGCCTGACACCCGGCCCGGCATTTTCGAGGATACTCGAAGACGTGGAGGAGAAGAGGGCGGAGGGTGAAATAACGACAAGGGAAGAGGCGGAGAGATATGTTAAGGAAAACCTGGGCCGGTTTAATTTATGATCCCGCTTCCACCTTCTGTTCCTCTTTCCTTATGCGGTCGAGCAGCATCCCGCTCAGCTTGTTCTTCTCGAAGTACTCGCGCTCCAGGTCCTCTACGTAGAAGCGGTCGAGGCCGGAGTTCTCCAGGAAGTCCTCCCGCAGCTTAGAGTTGCTGCCTGCGGCTATGACCGGCAGTAGGCTGTTTAAGTAGAACGCCTCCTTGCGTATGTTTATGACCGCGTCCCTGAACACCTTTTCCGGGACGTCCCTCGGGATGGCCTTGTCGTCCAGCATCTCCTTCCATATGACGCTTATGAACTGGTCCTGGGACTCGCGGTCGGACAGGTCGCTGTAAAAATCCTTTATCTTCTCCTTCATGCAGGAGTGTACCGCCTTGTAGTAGCGTTCCTCGCGTATTATCTCTTCCAGCTTTTCGACCACCTCTTTAATAGATGAGTTGCCCTGCTCTATGTCGGCTATGCCGTTGCTTAGGGCAAGCGCCTTCCTGCGTCCAAAGACCGTGATGTACTTGTTCTGGAGCGTAGAGACCACGAAGAGCTCGTGGAACAGGCCAGGCGAAAGCTCGTCGAAGGCGCGCTTGTTGCCCAGTATGCTCCTCATCTTCTCTTCGCCTACGTCCACTTCCTCCATGAAAGATATCTGGTTTATGGCGGCGAACGACGTGTCGTAGCGGTCGAAGTAGGTGATGATGTAGCCGAAGTTCTCCAGCATCGAGATGTCGTTCGACTCGGTGGCCTTTTCGTCCGTTAGTCGGCAGGTCTCGAGCAGTATCTCCTCGAAGGTGTTGTCCCTGTGCAGGATGGACTTGTGCTTGGCACGGAGCAGCTTCACCATGTCCTCGTGGTTTATCTTGCCCTCCGGGTGTCCCTTGAGGAACAGCCCCTCGAATATGGCTCGCGTCTCCTTTATGAACTCCGGCTCGTGGACCTCCTTTATTTTTTTCCCTTTTAAAAGCAGTTCGTCAAGGGTGTCGAAGAGGTTGAGCGGTATCTTGTTCCTGATGGACAGCGTCCGGAGGCGCGTGAGCTTCGCCATGTCAAGGTGGTCCAGCTCCTTCTTGCTGGCGCAGCTTATAAGGATGGCCTTGTACTCGTCAACGATCCTCTTGTTGTCGGGGTGCTTGTACAGGACGTCCATCCTTATGCGTTCCTGCTGGTAGCGGTCAATCTCGTAGAGCTGCGCCATAGCGGCTAAGTTGGAGGCGCCGTCCTCGTCGATAGTCCTGTTCTTGGAGTACAGGCCCTTGAATGTCCTGTAGTACTCCTCGTGGTAGCGGTGGACGAGCCTGAAAAGGAAGATGATACTCCTTTCCTCGCCGAGTTCCAGGAACAGGTCCTTTACGAGCCCTGTGTCGTCGTTCCTGCCGACCTTGTCCGTGTGCTTGAGGTACTTCCCTATCGAGCGGAGTATAGCCTCCTGGCGCGCCCTCGGCTCGCCCTGCACGTCCGAATGTATGAAGAAGTAATAGTTGCTTACGGCGTTGCCGGAAAAGAACACCTTGTCGAACCCGTCCTCGCCGTAGACGTTGTTTGTGAAGCTTATCCGTTCCGCGTTCGGCGCATAGACCGCGCCGTACATGACGAGGCGGTTCAAGACGTCCTTCTTGATGAGGTCCTTGATGGGGAGGTCTATGCCGAACATGTACTCGCAGAAGTTTCCGCCGCTCGCGTTGTACCTGACGCCCGTGGAGGTTATCCTGAACTCGTTGCCGGAAGAGAAGAAGCGGACGAAAGGCTTGCCTTCGGGAGTGTTGCCCATCTCGTGGAAGTAGCGCTTGGATATCTCACGGCCGGCCACTGTGGCAAAGTATTCCACCTTGTCGTTTATCTGGCCGTGCAGTCGAATATCCTGGATCATGAGCAGTCCCCGAACCGTATAGAAATTTTGAGAAATTATAACATGATACGGGCCGGTTTTTCAAAGGAAAAATGGGGCTGTTTTGGGCATGTAAACCCGTGCCGCCTTAGGTGTTGACATTGCCCGGCGGCTGTATTAATGTTATTGGCCAATACCTGGAGGGTTTTATGGAGCACATGGCCGAGGCATACCGCAGCCTGGCGGCGGACGACAAAAAGTATATCTGGCACCCCTTTACCCAGATGCGCGACTGGGAGGCGGAAGAGCCGCTGGTTATCGAGCGGGGGAAGGGGGCCTGCCTTTATGACGTATCCGGCAGAAAATACATAGACGGGGTATCCTCGCTCTGGGTCAACGTCCACGGCCACAGGAAGAAAGAAATTGACGATGCCGTAATGAGACAGATAAAAAAGGTCGCCCACACGACCTTCCTCGGCCTCACGCACCCGACGGCCATAGAGCTTGCAAGAAGGCTGGCCGGTATAACGCCGCCGGGCCTTGAACGTGTGTTCTACTCGGATTCAGGCTCCACGGCGGTCGAGATAGCCCTGAAAATGGCCTTCCAGTACTGGCGTCAGAACGGGCAGCCCGGGCGGACGAAGTTCATCAGCCTAAAAGACGCATACCACGGCGACACGATAGGCTCGGTCAGCGTCGGCGGGATGGAGCTGTTCCACGACATATTCAGGCCGCTGCTCTTCGATACGGTCAAGGCCCCCGCGCCGTACTGCTACAGATGCGAGCTGGGGCTCTCGCATCCGTCGTGCGGGCTCGCCTGTGCCGGGGAGCTCGGACGGCTTATGGAGGCGCACAAAGACGAGCTTGCAGGGCTAATCATAGAGCCGCTCGTACAGGGCGCGGCCGGCATGATTACCCAGCCGCCGGGTTATCTCTCACGGGTACGGGAACTTTGTGACAGGCACGGCGTGCTCATGATTGCGGACGAGGTGGCCACCGGCTTCGGACGCACAGGTAGGATGTTCGCCTGCGAGCAGGAAAACGTATCGCCCGACATAATATGCCTCGCAAAGGGCATAACAGGCGGATACCTGCCGCTTGCGGCTACGGTCACCACTAAAAAGATATACGAGGGCTTCCTGGGCGATTACGGCGAGTTCCGTACGTTTTTCCACGGGCATACGTATACGGCAAACCCATTGGGCTGCGCGGCCGCGCTCGCGAACCTGGACGTCTTCGAAGGTGAGAAAACCCTGGAAGTGCTGAAAGGCAAAATCGCACTTTTAAGTGAAAAGCTCGAAAAGATAGCTTGTCTCCCGCATGTAGGCGAGGTTCGCCAGAAGGGGTTTATGGTCGGCATAGAACTTGTGCGGGACAAGTCCACGAAGGAGCCGTATCCGCTGACCGAGAAACGCGGCATGAAAACAGCCGCGGAGGCGCGCCGCCTCGGCGCGATCATCCGCCCGCTCGGGAACGTGGTAGTCCTGATGCCGCCCCTATCCATCAGCGAGGCGGAGCTTAAGAAGCTGGTTTTCATCGTTAATAAAAGCATAAAAGAGGCAACGAAATAGCTTAACGTAAGCTATTTTTGTTTGCTTTAACCGGTTATATTTGTTAGATTATGGATGTGAATAATGCTTGATGGAGGTTGAAATGACCAAGATTACAATTGAGTTACCCGACGACGTAAAGAAAGACATCCCGAAGGGCAAGGCCGACTTGACCCGCATATTCCTCTTGGGCCTCAAGCGGGAGAAAGCCCAAAAGGCGTTGCAGCAGCTTAAAGAGCTCAGAGGCTGTTTAAAGAAAGCGTATCCGGGCGTGTCTTCAGTCGAGCTTCAACACAAAGCCAAGGAGATGTGGTGATCGTAATTGATGCCAACATCTTTTTGGAATATCTTCTGAACCAAGAAAAGGCCGATGAATGCATTGCGGCTATCGGAGCAATAATAGACTCCGAAAAAGAACCTGCATCAGTTCATTCAGCCTCCACTTCGACGATTCGATGCAATACTACCTTGCAAGGAAGCTGAAGGCGGAATTATTGACGCTCGATAAGCATTTTGACAAGGTAAAGGGCATCAGGGTTATAAGACCGTGACTGCGAAGGCGTCCGAAACTGGGCGCCGTTTTCATATCCGCGACGCGCTCGTCAGGAAGGGTACGGAGACCGTCACGAACGGGCAGCCGATTACGCTCACGGCAGGCACGGTGAGCTATACGAGCAACAACGTGAACCAGCTCACCACGTCCGGCTATGCCTATGACGCAGACGGCAACATGACGAGTTTCAAAACACCTGACGGTTATGCGGCGACGGCTACCTATGACGCGGAGAACAGGTTAAGCACCGTTACGTATACTGACTCTAATAACATTCAGCACAATTACTCTTTCACGTATGATGCTGATGGTCTGATAGCCAAGCAGGTGATTGACGGCGTGGAGACGCGGTTTGTACGGGCGGGGTATCTTATATTACAGGAAAGAGATGCTTCTAATAATGTTACCCGCTCATACGTGTGGGACGGCATATCCCCCGGCGGCCCGTTCGACTTCGCTCAGGGCAGGCGCTGGCGGGTTGCTTGAGCTGACGCAGAACGGCCAGCATTACGATTACCTGTATGACGGCAAGGGCAATGTGTCTGCGCTTATAGACTCGAACCAGCAGGTAGTGGCGGCTTATAGGTATGACACCTTCGGAAATTTGATTTCCAAGAGCGGTACGCTCGACCAGCCGTACCAGTTCTCGACGAAGAGGTACTATGCCGCGCTGGGGATGGTGAAGTACGAGTACAGGGATTATCTGCCGATACTTGGCAAGTGGATGGAAAAGGATCCGATTGGGGAAAAGGGTGGTTTGAATCTCTACGGATTCGTTAGGAATAACTCGATTAATGCGGTAGACCCGTTGGGTTTGATTTTATGGAAAGGATCAGGCGGTACAATAGGCGCCGCTGCTGTAATAGGCGGTGCATTCGCAATATATAGATTGACGTCGCAATGTGTTAATGGAAAGAAAGCGACTATTACTGTTATAGCTAGTGGATTTGCCATAGGTGTGGGACTAAAAGCGTTGCCTGTAGGTGGTTCCGGAGGCTCTGCTGAATTCGAAGATTTTGATGACGGAATAAACCCCGGCAATTTTAATGGTGATTATGGTTTTGCAACCAACAATATTATAATTGGTCGTGGGGTCACCGAGGGGAAAGTACAGTTAGGTAAGGCGGTTTCTACGGGATGGGTATCAATGGAAGTAACTGGTTTAGATGTTTCATTAATGGGGGCATTAGGTAAGTGTGGTGTCTTTAGTGTTAAATACTCTAAATGCTGCGATAAATAAAAGGAGAGATATGTCCCAAGTCATTAAATGCCCACAGTGCAATTCTGAAATAGATTTGAAAAAGTATTTGAAGGATAGGTTACCAATTAGCCTATTGTTAATTTATTCGGTGAATAGGATGATGAATGGAATAAAACATTACGATTTAATACAGTGCGCTTCCTGTGGTTTTGAATTTAAGTGTCCGAAGGTCAAATTCTTTGGCTTTATAAGTCCTATTAATATGATTAGGCTTATAATTGCAATGTTCATATTGACTTTTTTGTTTGTAGTATTGTTTTTTATTAAAAACATGAAGTCATAAAACGAAAAAGTCCCTCGTTTCCCGGACAGTCGTCCGCTCATTGTTTTTGATGTTCCGGCGGCACGTTCTTTGAAGTTGTTGTAAACGGTTTTTTTATTAAAATCATCTGAGTCTTAAGAGGACACCCATGACCCATCACAGCTCCCCGGCCAGGCACCCAAAGAGATACCTCTCTTTGTCCGCAATCATACTCTTCTGCCTCATGGCCGCCCTCTCATGGGCGTCGTCCGAGACGGTACGCTACACCTATGACAATACGTACCAGGTTGGTTAAACACTGAAAGCCCTCGCCCCGATTAAATTAAAGTGCATATCTACCAGTCCAGGGCGTGCTACCCCCAACACTCCGCTTGACCCCCTCATTCCATAATGTTACATTAGGGTTATGAACGAATACGTAGGCAACCTGCACGTGCATACCACATACTCCGACGGAAAAGGGACCGTAGAGGAGGTGGCGCGTGCCGCCCAGGCAGCCGGGATCGACTTCGTTGGCATCACCGACCACAATACGTTGAGAGGCCTCAAAGAGGGCAAGGAGGGCTGGCACGGCAAAGCGCTCATACTCATCGGCGAGGAGATAGGCTACGAGCACAACCACTACCTCGCGTGGCGTGTAGGCAAGGAGACGCCGGACAACCCTGAAAACCCGCAGGCCGTGATAGACGGCGTGAGGAACCAGGGCGGTATCGGCTTCATAGCCCACCCCTTCGAAAAGGGTTGCAAGTACGGCTTCTCCGGCAAGGCGTTCACATGGGACAACTGGAACGTACGGGGCTACACCGGGATATGCATCTGGAACTTCACGTCCCAGTGGAAGGGGCCCATCACCAACCCGCTCAAGGCGGTCTATTATTTCTTCAACAGGCGTGCGGCGGTAACAGGGCCGGACAAGGCGACCCTGTCCGCATGGGACAGCGCGCTCGCCAGGGGCAAGGTGGTTGCTATAGGCGGCACGGACGCGCACGCCTTCCGGTTCGGGTTCGGCCCGGTCAGGCCCAGAATATTTTCGTACAAATATCTGTTCAAGACTATAAACACACACATACTTCTCGATAAGCCGCTCACCGGCGACCTCGAGCGCGACAGGCCGCAGGTATACCGCGCGCTCGAGCGCGGCCACTGCTTCGTATGCTACGACATGCTTGGAAGCGGACGCGGCTTCGAGTTCAACGCGTCATCGTCGTCCGTCAAGGCTGCAATGGGCGACGAACTTACGGTATCAGGCGGTACGAGGTTCGTGGTGAAGCTCCCGAGCCCCGCACGAGTCAGGATAATAAGGGACGGCGAGCCATGGCGCGAGGGCTACGGCACCTTGCACATCCATACATCGAAACGGCCCGGCGTATACCGCATTGAGGCTTATAAAAAAAGCCTGACCGGGCACTATCGCGCCTGGATATTCTCAAACCCCATCTACGTGAGGCCCTGACCCTTATATGCCGCCTTCCCGGAAACTCCAGGTTGCATCCTGGGCGCTCTACGACTTCGCAAACACCATATTCTCTATGAACATGCTGTCCATGTATTTCCCGCTCTGGGTGACGCAGGACATGGGCGGCAGGGACATATACTACGGGATCGGCCTTTCGATTTCCACGCTCGCGGCCGGGCTCACCATGCCAGTCATCGGTGTAATATCCGACCAGAAAAAGAAGAGGGTCCCTTTCTTGATAGGTCTGACCCTGCTCTGTGTAACATTTACCGCATCCATAAGCCTATCGGGCAGCCTCGCCGCCGCCATAATAATTTTCGCGGTCGCCAACTACGGCTACCAGGCGGCGCTCGCCCCGTACGACGCGCTCCTCCCGGAGGTAAGCCGTGGCAGGAACATAGGCTGGGTCTCGGGGTTCGGCGTGGCGCTGGGCTACGTCGGTTCCATCGGCGGGCTCTATATGGTCAAGCCCTTCGTGGCCGCACACGGCCGCTCCGCGGCCTTCATACCCACCGCCGTCCTGTTCCTGCTCTTCGCGCTGCCCGCGTTTATTTTCGTCAAGGACTCGCACGCGAGGCCCAGGGCTGGCAAGCCGGATATAGCGCGTGGCTACAGGAGGATAAAATACACCCTGATGAACACGCGGCGCTATCCCGGCCTGCTGAGGTTTTTGGTAGCAAACATGGTATACAGCGACGCGGTAAACACGGTTATTGTATTCATGGGCGTGTACGCGAGCAAGGTCATAGGCATGGGCGACGAGTCCCTGAGGGCGTTCCTGAGCGTATCCACCGTTTCCGCGGTGGTTGGCTCTTATGGCATAGGGCACGTTACCGGGAAGTTCGGCCCGAAAAGGACACTGGTCGCAGTGCTTTTCCTCTGGCTCTTCACGCTCGTTCTGGCGGGTCTGAGCATGAGCAGGGCGGCATTCTGGGCTGTGGGGCCGCTTGCGGGCATATCGCTCGGCGGTACGTGGGTCAGCTCCCGTACGCTCGTAGCGGAGCTGACGCCTCCCAGAAAATTCGGCGAGGTGTACGGCCTGTACAACCTGGGCGGCAAGTTCGGGTTCGTGGTCGGGCCGCTGGTATGGGGCGGTATTATACTGGTGTTCGAGCCGCTCGGGATGGTGCGTTACAGGATAGCGATTTTTTCGCTTGCGGTATTCATCGCGGCCGCGCTCTGGCTCCTGAGGAAGGTGCCGGGCAGGAATACACTTAACTCGTCACCCCCGTGAAAACGGGGGGCCTGTGACTTTAAAAGCCGCTGGGTTCCCGCTTTCGCGGGAACGACATTATCTCCACAAACAGAAGCTGTTATGGTTTTGCTAACAAGTATTACCGGACGCCAACCATATGAAACTAAAGGAAATTGCAGGCCCGGAGCGTATAGCGGAAGTGGTAGGGCGGCTGGCCTCCGAGATAGACCGCGACTACGAGGGCAGGACACCGGTGCTGGTCGGTGTGCTAAAAAGCTCCTTCATATTCCTGTCCGACCTCGTGCGCAAGATGCAAACCCCTGTGGAAATTGACTTTATACGCGCCGGGAGCTACGGGACCGGCTGCGAGTCATCGGGCGAGGTATGCATAAAAACCGACCTGGAGATTGACGTTCAGGGCAGGGACGTCATAGTGGTCGAAGACATTGTTGATACTGGGTTTACGCTCATGGCTGTGCTTGGGCATATAGAGAAAAAATGCCCCGCGAGCCTCAAGTCATGCGCCCTGCTCGACAAGCCTTCGAGACGGAAGGTGGGGTGTGCGGCGGATTACGTGGGCATGGAGGTGCCCGACCGGTTCGTAGTGGGTTACGGGCTGGACTGCGCGGAGCGTTACCGGGGCCTCGAAGGGCTCTACGAGATCAGGGAAAACCTTCCTAAGGGGCTGTAAAACATCAAAAAGCATTTACTTCTTCCTGTCAGGGTGTTATAATTACAGCATTAAATCATAAGTTTTTTGAACTTTTCAACTTACCGTGCGAGGAGGCGGCAATGCTGGGAAGAGACAAAAAATTGGCATGGGTTTCAGGGCTTGCCCTGGTATTTGCGGGCGTGGTGGCCGGGCTTGCGCTGACGGCCCACTTCGGCATAATGAGCACGGGTAACGCTGTTAGTGCGCCCGTGGTCAAGGGCAACGAGGAGCTGATAAGGATAAGCAGTGGGCTGGCGAACATCGCCGAGGCCGTGACGCCGTCCGTGGTCAACATCTCGACGACTAAGACGGTCAAACAGGAAAACCCGTTCGGGAACGACCCGTTCTTTAAAAAGTTCTTCGGAGAGCAGTTCGGCAACAAGGAATTCAAGGAGAGGAGCCTCGGCTCCGGCGTTATAGTAGGGTCGGACGGCTACATAGTGACCAACAACCACGTGGTCGCCGGGGCGCAGGAGATAAAGGTGGCGCTCTCGGACAAGCGTATCTTCAAGGGCAAGGTGGTAGGCACCGACCCCAGGACCGACGTTGCAGTGGTCAAGATAGAGGCGTCGGGGCTGCCCGCAATAACATGGGCCGACTCTGACAGGCTTAAGGCAGGCGAGATGGTGATGGCCATAGGCAGCCCGTTCGGGCTTTCGAGGTCGGTCACGATGGGCATCATATCGGCCGTAGGCCGGGCCAACATAGGGATAAGCGACTACGAGGACTTCATCCAGACCGACGCCGCCATCAACCCCGGCAACTCGGGCGGCGCGCTGGTCAACATGAAGGGCGAGCTGGTAGGATTAAATACCGCAATATTCTCCGAGACCGGGGGCTACCAGGGCATCGGCTTCGCCATACCGTCCAACATGGTCAGGCAGGTAATGGACAGCCTGATAAAGTCCGGCAAGGTGGTGCGCGGCTGGCTCGGCATCTCGGTGCAGGACCTCACCCCCGAGCTTGCAAAACAGTTCGGCATCGAGGGCGGTGCGGGCGCGCTGGTCGGCGAGGTCGTGAAGGACAGCCCGGCCGAGAAGTCGGGCCTCAGGAGGGGCGACGTGGTACTCACCTTCGGCGGCAAGGAAGTCTCCGACGCAAGCCACCTGAGGAACATGGCCGCATCCACCACGGCCGGCGCCAGGATTAAACTTGGCATCGTACGAGAGGGCAAGAAGGAAGATGTCACCGTCACCGTCGGCGAGCAGCCGAAGGATATGGCCGAAGGGCCGTCCGGGGAGCAGGCCGAGCCTGGCTCCGCGTTATCCGGGGTGGCCGTGGAGGACATTTCGCCTGAGCTGGCCGACAGGCTCGGGCTCGGCAAGAACGCCACCGGGGTCGTCGTTGATTCGGTGCAGTCCGGAAGCCCCGCGGAAGACGCAGGGGTCAGGTCCGGCGACGTGATAGTTTCCATTAACAGGAAGCCGCTGAAAAACGTGAAGGAATACGGCGGCGCGGTCTCGAAGCTCAAGAAGGGCGAGCCCGTACTGCTCCTTATAAACAGGCAGGGGACCTTCCTCTGGATGTCTGTAAGCCCCGGCGAGTGACGCGGGGAGTGACGGTGTAGGGAGTCATTGGAGGTAAGCGATGATAACATTATTCCGCTTGTTCTTTGTACTTGTTACCACGGTATCCGGGTATCTTATTTTTACAGGCCTTGAGGATGTCCAGGGCCGTGAGTTGATAGGGGCCGGCGTTGGCGTGCTGGCCGGCGTGCTCGCTATACTGCTCGAGCTGGTCGTCAGGAGGGTGCCGGTAAGGGCGCTCGCCGGAGGCATCCTGGGCCTTGCGACGGGCATCATACTGGCCTCGCTCGTAACGATGCCTATGAAGGCCCTGCCCATACCGATCGCCGTTACCGCGGGCACCCGGTTCTTGGTCTATGCTATATTCGGATACTTCGGGCTGGTCTTCGGCGCGAGGAAGGGCCACGAGTTCGACTTCAAGAAGACCGTGAACGTCCTCAAAGGAGGGAACGAGGCCGAGAACATCAAGATACTGGATACCAGCGTCATAATAGACGGCAGGATAGCCGACATCTGCGAGACGGGTTTTCTGGACGGTGTGTTCCTGCTACCGCAGTTCATACTGCACGAGCTGCAGCACATAGCCGACTCATCCGACCCGCTCAAGCGCGCCAGGGGCAGGCGCGGCCTGGACGTGCTCCACAGGATACAGAAGATACCCAACCTTGACGTGCGCATTACAGAGGAGGACTTCCCCAAGATAAAGGAGGTCGACTCCAAGCTCGTGGCGCTCGCCAGGACGAGGAATGCGAAGGTGATAACCAACGACTTTAACTTAAACAAGGTCGCGGAGCTCCAGGGGGTGTCGGTGCTCAACATCAACGACCTGAGTAACGCGGTCAAGCCCGTCGTGCTGCCCGGCGAGCTTATGCGCGTGTTCGTGCTCAAGGAGGGCAAGGAGTTCGGACAGGGTGTCGGCTACCTGGACGACGGCACCATGATTGTCGTCGAAAACGGCAGGAAGTTCATCGGCAGGACTGTGGATGTGGCGGTGACGTCGGTGCTCCAGACCACTGCGGGGCGGATGATATTCACTAAGCTCAAGGAAGATTCCGAGAAGGAAGAGTACACAGCCGCCACTGCGGGCTGATGGGCGTATTATCGCCCGGGGGGTGATGTAATGAAGGTGACGGTGCTTGTACCGGCCGCGGGTTCCGGGACGCGGATGGGGAAGGGTGCAAAGAAGCAGTTCCTGCTCCTTGACGGCAGGCCCGTGCTTGCGCACACGCTGAGCCGCTTCGAGGACGTGCCCGAGGTCACCGAGATAATACCGGTGGTACCCGAGGACGAGATGGAGCGCTGCCTTGAGAAATGCGTCGAGTGCCAGGGCATGAAGAAAGTGCAAAGGGTGGTGCCGGGCGGCGCCCAGCGGCAGGACTCGGTGTACAACGGCCTGAAGGCCATCCACCCCGGCACCGAGTACGTCATGGTGCACGACGGCGTAAGGCCATTTGTGACACGCGAGCTTATTGCCGCCCTGTTAAGCGGGCTCGACGGCTGCGACGGGGCCATCCTGGCTGTGCCGGCCAAGGACACCATGAAGGAGGTCACGAAGGAGAACTTCGTGAAGAAGACCCTGGACAGGGCGCACTGCTACATGGTGCAGACGCCGCAGGTGTTCAGGTACGAGGTATTGAAGGCAGCGTTCGAGCGGGCCTACGCCGAGGGTTATTACGGCACCGACGAGGCGTCGCTCGTGGAGAGGTACGGAGGCAAGGTCAGGGTGGTGACGGGTTCATACGTGAACATAAAGATAACGACGCCGGAAGACATGATACTGGCCGAGGCGCTGCTCAGGAAGCAGGCCTCAGAGTCTGCCGCCAGGCCCGGGACGTTTTGAGCCCCATGCGGTCAGGCATAGGCTACGACGTCCACAGGCTGGTGGAGGGCAGGAAGCTCGTACTGGGCGGTGTGGACATCCCGCACGACAAGGGGCTACTGGGCCACTCCGACGCCGACGTGCTCCTGCACGCCGTGGCGGACGCGCTGCTTGGCGCGGCCGGAATGGGCGACATAGGCAGGCATTTTCCGGACACCGACCCCGCCTACAAGGGCATATCGAGCCGCAGGTTGCTAAAAGAGGTCGTGCGCAAGATCGGCGAGAAGGGCCTAACGGTCCACAACGTCGACTCCGTCATAGTCGCACAGAGCCCGAAGCTCGCGCCCCACATCCCCGCAATGAGGCGCAACCTGGCGGAAGACCTTAACATCTCCGAAGAGTTGGTCAATATAAAGGCTACTACCACCGAGGGGCTCGGGCCGTCAGGCAGGGGCGAGGGGATCGCCTCCTATGCCGTGTGCACGCTCTTTGAAGCCTCATAAAGAAAAAGGGTCAATACATAATGTTTGATAAGATAAAGAGCGATTTCAGGGCCGTCTTCGAGATGGACCCGGCGGCCACGAGCAGGATGGAAGTCATATTCACCTACGCGGGTTTCCATGCGATACTGATGCACCGCGTGGCGCACTGGCTGCACAAGATGGGTATGCCGTTCTTCGCGCGTGTCGTATCGCAGGCCGCGCGCTTTTTCACCGGCATAGAGATACACCCGGCCGCAAAGATTGCCGGGAGCTTCTTCATAGACCACGGGATGGGCGTCGTCATAGGCGAGACGACCGAGATAGGCGAGCACGTCACGCTGTTCCAGGGCGTGACCCTGGGCGGCACCGGCAAGGAGCGCGGCAAGCGCCACCCGACCCTCGGCAACCACGTTGTCATAGGGACCGGTGCCAAGGTGCTTGGCGGGATAACGGTCGGCGACCACGTAAAGGTGGGCGCGAACGCGGTGGTGCTCTCTTCAGTTCCCCCGCACTCCACGGTTGTGGGCGTTCCGGGCAGGATAGTGCGGGTGCACGGCAGGAGGACGATGGACGAGTCCATGCTCGACCACGTGCATATGCCCGACCCGTTGAACGAGGCACTGACGAGGATGCAGAGGCAGATAAACGCGCTGGAGCAGAAGCTGGAGCCTTCGGGCGGTAAGGCCGCAGGCGGCGAGAGAGCCGCCGGTGAAAGGGCCGGAGGTGAAAGGGCCGGAGCGGCGGCAGGCCACGGCCAGAAGAGGCGACAAAGGAAGCCTGCCTCGGGCGGCCATGCCCACGGGGGACTGCCTGTTGTGGATATGCCGGTCGAGACCGTCCAGGAGCGGCAGGCGAGGATGGCGAGGATGGAGAAGCAGGAGCGCATGAAGGACCTGGCCATCAAGAAGGTGCGGGACAGGGCCGCTATGCCGGAAGGAGAGGGTGCCGCCCCTAAAGAACAGCAGGAGCAGCCCGTCCACAAGAAGCGCCCGAGAAGGAGGCGCAGGTCATTTAAGGGCCAGCCCGGCCAGACGGCGCCCGGCGCGGCCGAGGGCGGGTCCGTTCAGGCGTCCCCCTCGGAGGAGCGCCCCGAGCCCGTGGAGGCCGGCGTGCCACAGGCGGGCTCCGGCCAGGAATAACCGCCCGATAACACTTTCCGGAGATACGTTCGCCCGATGCTTAAGATATACAATACGCTTACAGGCAGGAAAGAGGAGTTCGTGCCCCTATCGGACCCCTTTGTTGGGATATACACCTGCGGCGTCACCGTCTACGACAACAGCCACATAGGACACGCGCGGGGCGCGGTCGTCTTCGACGTGGTGCGCAGGCACCTCGTGCACAAAGGCTACAGGGTCAAGTACGTCAGGAACTTCACCGACATAGACGACAAGATAATAAAGAGGGCCGCGGATACCGGCACTACCTGGAAAGAGGTAGCAGAAAAGTACACCGCCGAGTACCTGAAGGACATGGCCGAGCTCGGCGTGGACAGGCCGGATGTCGAGCCTAAGGCCACGGAACACATAACCGAAATTATAGATATCGTGAAAAAGCTGGTGGAGCGCGGCTACGCATACGAGGCGGGCGGGGACGTATTTTTCGCCGTCCGCAAGTTCGAAGGCTACGGGAAGCTCTCCGGCAAGCCGCTCGACGAGATGGTCTCGGGCTCGAGGGTCGAGGTGAACGAGGTCAAGCGCGACCCGCTCGACTTCGTGCTCTGGAAGGCCTCAAAGCCGGGCGAGCCTGCATGGGACTCGCCGTGGGGGCCGGGCAGGCCCGGCTGGCACATAGAGTGCTCGGCTATGTCCGCCAAGCACCTGGGCGAGACCTTCGACATACACGGCGGAGGGATGGACCTCCAGTTCCCGCACCACGAAAACGAGATAGCCCAGTCCGAGGCCGCGACCGGCAAGCCGTTCGTCAAGTACTGGATGCACAACGGCTTCGTCAACGTAAACCGCGAGAAGATGTCCAAGTCGCTCGGCAACTTCTTCACCATAAAGGAAGTGCTCGCCTCGTACGAGCCGGAGGCGATACGCTTCTTCCTGCTGTCCACGCACTACCGTAACCCGATAGACTTCTCCGACCAGAGCCTGAAAGACGCGCGTGCCGCGCTCGACCGGTACTACACCATGAAGGAATCGCTTGAGGACGTGCTCAAGGGCCACAGCCGGAAGTCTTTCGTTGAAAGCCTGCTGTCTCCGGCAGCAATGGAGCTGCACCAGAAGGCCGGGGCCTTCAGGGAAAAGTTCGACGAGGCGATGGACGACGACTTCAACACTGCGTCCGCGATAGGCGCGGTCTTCGAGCTGGTGCGAGACGTGAACAGGGTGACGGCAGACAAGGTATTGCTGAAAGACGACCAGCACATAAAGGACGTGCTGGCTTCGGCTGGTGATGTACTATCGGATGCGTCGGGCGTGCTGAACCTCTTCGTCAAGGAGCCCGAGGAGCATTTCAAAAAGGTTGCGGTTGCAGCCGGGACGGCCGGGACCCCGACCGAGGAAGAGATAACGGCGCTCATAGAAGAACGAAACCAGGCAAGGGCCTCCAAAAACTGGAAGCGTGCCGACGAGGTAAGAAACCTGCTGCTTGAAAAGGGCATCGAGCTGCTGGACAGCTCTGAAGGGACCAAATGGCGAATAAAGTAGCAGGCGGAGGAGCAAGGGGTAAAGGTCCCGGAACGGGAGGCGGCAAGGGCCGGCCCGGGCCGAGGCAGCCTGCATCCATGAAAAGGGGCGGCTCGACCGCGTCCGGACCATCACGGCCTGCGCGCCCGACGCGCGGCCCCGGGGGCGCGGGTGCTTCCCAGGAAAGGCCCAAGGGTTCATGGGATAAGGGTGTGAAGGCCAAGGGCCAGCAGGACAAGTCCCGCGGACCCGCACGTCCGGCCCGCGATTACAAGGGTGCCGGTGCCCCACAGGAAAAGCCACACGGGCCTTCGCGTCCCTCCAGGGACAGCAGGGTTGGCAGTGGGCAAATAACGAGATCACCCGCGGTTCAGGAGAAGAGACAGTCTCGCATGCCGGAACGTCCGGCCGTAGGCAGGCCTCTCCCCAAGCCGCCCGTGTTCGACGATTTCGAGGAGAAGGTGGTCGGCATCAACCCGGTTCTCGAACTCCTCCGCTCCGGTTCGAGGACGGTTGACACGGTATACATAGACAAGGAGAAGGGCGGGCCGCATTTCACTGATATGGTCGCACTGGCCAGGCGTACCGGTATAAAGATGAAGGTAGTGCCGAGGGATGCGCTCGACAATATGTCGGGAGGCCTGAGGCATCAGGGCGCGCTTGCGGTCGTCGCGCCTAAGGCCTACGAGGACATAGACGCCCTTGTCGGCAAGATGGCGTTGAAGGCAAAATCGGGCACGCCCCCGCTCCTCGTCGTGCTTGACGGGGTGGAGGACCCGCACAACCTGGGCTCCATCATACGCACCGCGGAGTCCGCGGGCGCTGACGGCGTGGTGATACCCGAGCACAGGGCTGCGCACCTGACCGCGTCGGTCGCGCGCGCGTCCGCGGGTGCTGTCGAATATATGCCAGTTGCCAAGGTCGTAAACGTGGCCGAGTTTCTGGCGAGGCTCAAGGCCAAGGGCTTCTGGGTGGTAGGGCTCGACGAGGACGCCAAGACCGATTACACGTCGTTTGACATGACCGTGCCGCTCGCCGTGGTGATGGGCGGCGAGGGCAAGGGACTGAGGCCGCTCGTGGCCAAGGCCTGCGACGCAGTCCTGTCGCTCCCGATGCTGGGCAAAGTGGACTCGCTGAACGTATCCGTATCGGCAGGCGTGGTGCTCTACGAGGCCGTGCGGCAGAGGCGGGCCGCCGCAGCCAAACATTAGCCTTGACGCGCCGTGATATTTTGGTTAATATTTCGGGGCATCACTGGCCGGCGTAGCTCAGTTGGTAGAGCAACTGACTTGTAATCAGTAGGTCGCGGGTTCGAGTCCCATCGCCGGCTCCATAAAATAATGGGGTTGCGGGTATTTCCGCAGCCCCATTTTGTTTCAGTCCATGCCCAGGGCCTCGCGCGAATCCCCTAAACTCCCCATAATAACATGACGATAAGTAGCCAATGCCGGAGAAATTGGTTAAATGCCGGGTTTCGTGAGTATCCGAAAGGAGGCCGACGATGATGAAAGAGGTTGCGCCGCTTAAGCTCGCCTGTCCCGCCCAGCCGTACCGCGACAAGGACATCCCAAAGATGACGTGCGACAGGAGGCGTTTTCGGGGCCAGTTCGAGGAGTGCAGCTCCTGCGGCTCGGTAACCGAGACGTTCGAGGATTATGTCAGGCGGGCCGCGAGTATAGGGCAGGGCGATACGATAAAGCTCATGGAGCCGGAGCTGGAGTTCTACGCCACGCTCTACACCTCGTGCCTGAAGGAGGCGGCTTAAGTCGGGCCGGCTGGACTAAAAGTCTGCCGTATGGTATACATATATTAAGTGTTACGCAGGGGCATTCCAAAGCTGGCGCACCGTAACCGCGTCCGGCTCTCAGGGCAGCCCCTTCTATTTTTCAACCAGCGCGGATAAAAGGAGGACGAGATGAAGTGCCCGCACCTTGTGAAGGTCATCGTCTATACCTGTGTTTCGGTAGAGGACTCATACCTGCCGAGCGGAGGGCAACTGCGCTCGTACTGCAAAAGCAAGGCGCACAGCAACTGCCCGTTCTTCGCGTCATCTCTGACCAATGCGCGCTTCCTCAGCTACGGCACTTGAGGCGCCGGAGCGGCCTTGTCGCCGGGAGGCGGTGTGTTCTGCGGTTCGGGCACACTGTCCTGACTCTCCGAAGTTATCCCTGAGCGGTTTTCAAACCCTTCGCCGGCAGCCGGCTCGGTCTGCTCCTCCGGGGTAGATATCACTTCATCGTACGCCGGTATCACGACGCCCCTTCTTACCATGATATTGTATATGATGCGCGAGCGGTTCTCGACGTAGCGGGACGAACCTATGGGGTTAAACTTTATAGGGTTAGGCAGGACCGTGGCGAGCCTGGCCGCCTGCTCCGGGCCGAGCGCCGACGCCGGTATGCCGAAGTAGTGCCTGGAGGCGGCCTCTATCCCGAATATCCCCGGTCCCCATTCGGCCGCGTTCAGGTACAGCTCGAGTATCCGCCGTTTGGTGAGGTTCCGCTCGAGCCGCCATGTCAGTATCGCCTCGCGCATCTTCCTTATGGGGTTTTTTGAAGGCGTGAGGAAGAGGTTCTTGGCGAGCTGCTGGCTTATGGTGCTGCCGCCGGCCTTGAACTTCTTCTGCTTGATGTCTTTTTCGAGCGCCTTCTCGATACCTTCTACGTCGAAGCCCTCGTGAGACCAGAACTTGTCGTCCTCGGCTATCAGCACGGCCTTGATCATGTAGGGCGACACCCTGGAGAGCGGCACCCACCTCTTGTCTATACTGACCTTCTTGCCCTCGTCCTCCCACTGGCTCTCGCGGTACTTCATGAAAGAGGTCTTGTCGGGGTTCTCTTTCTTCAGGCGCGAGACGTCCGGGTATACGAACGCCGAGCATACGTACAAAACGAGCAACCCTGCAAGAACTAATATGATGGTCTCTATCCTTGGTCGGTTCATGTAAGCCTCTACCCGAAGAGATGCGGGAAAACCGTGGTCAGAAGCAGAAGCAACGTGAGCACGATGAGCAGCACTGCTATGCCCCATGCCATCACGTTGAAAACCGGCCCGTTGACGTGCTTGCCCATTATCTCCCTGTCGTTGATTATTATCAGCATGAATATCAGTATGACAGGGAGCAGTATGCCGCTCACCGTCTGGGATATGAGCATTATGGTCATGAGCGGCAGGCCCGGCAGCAGTATTATGCCCGCCCCTATTACGATGAACCCGGTGTAAAGCCCCAAAAACTGCGGCGCCTCGTCCCAGTCCTTGTCCATGCCGGACTCCCAGCCGAACGCCTCGCAAACCGCATAAGACGTGGAGAGCGGCAATATAGAGGCCGCCATGAGCGACGCGTTCAAAAGCCCCAGGGCGAAGAGTATGTATGCGTAGTCGCCCGCCAGGGGACGGAGCGCGAGGGCCGCGTCAGCCGCGCCGTTTATGCGGATGCCGTGCGAAAAAAGCGTCGCTGCCGTGGCGACTATTATGAAGAAGGCGATGAAGTCCGTGAAGAACGCGCCGAAGAAGACCTCGCTCCGGGTGTACGCGTAGTCCTCCACCTTGACGCCCTTGTCCACCACGGAGGACTGGAGGAAGAACTGCATCCAGGGGGTGATCGTAGTCCCGATAAGCGCTATCGAGAGGTTAATGTAAGAGGCGTTGAGCTTGAACGACGGCCTGGCCATGCCCGCCATCACCTCTTTCCACGGCGGGTGCGCCAGGATTCCGGAGATGACGTAGGTGAAGTATAGCATGCAGAATATGAGGAAGACCCGTTCTACCTTCTTGTAGTTGCCCTTCACTACGAGCACCCATACGAAGGCCGCGGCGAGCGGCACCGATATGAGCCTGCTCACGCCGAAAAGCTCAAGCGATGCGGCGACACCCGCGAACTCCGCCGTGGTAGTGGTCAGGTTGGCGATTATCAGCAGCACCATGCAGATAAACGTCAGTTTCACGCCGAAGCGCTCGCGTATGAGGTCCGCCAGCCCCTTGCCAGTCACGACGCCCATCCTGGCCGCCATCTCCTGCACTACCGCAAGGTTGAACGTGATGAGCAGGAGCAGCCACAGAAGGCCGTACCCCTCCTGCGCGCCCGCTATGGCATATGTGGCTATGCCGCCGGCGTCGTTGTCCGCGTTGGCCGTGATTATGCCAGGACCTAACACCGCTATGAATATCATTATGCGGCGCCTGTCCAGCTTCCTCAGGCCCAGAAGAAGTGACCGGATCGATTTCATTTAATAAAGCCTGTATTCTACTACTTGGGCCGCCGTCCATGTCTATCCTATACGGTGCCGCCTGCGCCGCGACTGCGGCGGGAGCACCATGTCCACCACGTCGTCCACCGTGACTATCCCGAGGAGCCGCCTGTCCTCGTCCAGAACGGGCAGGGCAAGGAGGTTGTACTTGGAGATTATCTCCGCGACCTCCTTCTCGTCCTCGCCCGGCCCGACCGACTTGAACTCGGTCTCCATCGTCTCGCCGATGGTCTTCTTCGGAGGTGACAGTACCAGGTCTTTCAAATGCACCTCGCCTATCACCCGCTCGTCCGTGTCCAGCACGTAGATGGTGTAGGAGGAGACCGTCTCCACGTCCGGGGCCTCGAGCCTGTACTCCGTGAGCGCGTCCTCGACCGTAATGTCCGGGGTGAATGTAAGGTACTCGGTCGTCATAAGACCGCCGGCCGTGTCCTCCTCGTGCTCCAGCAGCTCCTGGACGTCCTCGGCCTCGTCGCTCTCCATCAGCTTCAGTATCTCTTGCGCCTTGGCCTCCGGCAGGTCGCCCACCACGTCCGCGGCCTCGTCGGGCGGCATCGCTTCGAGTATGTCCGCGGCCTGCTCGTTGTTCATCTGCGCTATGATGTTCGCCTGTACGGCGGGTTCGAGCTCGTGTATGGTCTCGGCGGCAGTCTCTATGTCGAGAGCCTCCATTATAGCCTTCCTGTCCTTCTGCGACACGTCCGATATAATCTGCGCTATGTCAGCCGGGTGCATGTCGCTCAACTGCTGGCGCGGGACGGTCAGGGTGAGCTTGGAGAGCTTGGGCTCCAGAGGCTGGAGGAAGTTCCAGCTTATCAGCGTAGAGGCCTCCTTGAAGCCCATTGCCCTCGAAAGCTTGTCCCATCGTTTTTTCAGGCCGAGCCGCCTGAATAGCCCCGAGACCCCGACGTCCGCCGCCATAAGGCAGAGGTGCCCTTTTACGTCGCCCAGCTTCAGGTCGTTGACCCGCACCACCTTTGCCCCGTTTATGTCCACTATCTGCTTGTCAAGGATGTCCTTGCAGGCCAGCATCTCGTCTTTGCCCATCGCCATCAGGCCGAATGTGGAAGTTTTAGCCGTGGTGGATATCACCTTCTTGTTGAAGATGCCCACGTACTCCCAGGGTATGAGGTACCGCTCCTTGTTCCTCTTGACTATAAGGCCGGACACCTTCGGGAACATCTCGCCCAACACGATTGCGAAGTCCTCCAGCGACCCGACCTCCTCGCCGCGCGGGTCGAGCACCTGCTTGTGGAGAATCTCGCTTACGTATATGTCCCCTATGAAGTGCATATTGTTGAGCTCACTTATTCTTTTCTACCTTTTTCGCCTTGTCTTCCACTTCCCGTGCCATTTTCTTCTTGAAGGCCGTAAGCCTGTCCGAGACCGGTTTGTCGTAAGTGCCTATTATCTGGGCCGCGAGTATGCCTGCGTTTTTTGCCCCGGCCTTGCCTATGGCCATGGTGGCCACCGGGATGCCGCCGGGCATCTGCACCGTAGCAAGGAGCGCGTCCAGGCCCTTGAGCGACGTGGAGTCTACCGGGACGCCTATCACGGGGAGGGTGGTGGATGCCGCGAGCACGCCGGCAAGGTGGGCCGCGCCGCCCGCGCCCGCTATAACCACCTTCAGGCCGCGCTTCCGCGCGGAAGCGGCGTATTTGTGCGCCCGCTCGGGCGTCCTGTGCGCCGAGGCCACCGTCATTTCAAAAGGTATGCCGAAACCCTCCAGAGCCTTTGCGGCCTCCTCCATGACGGGGAGGTCGGAGTCTGAACCCATCACTATTCCTACAAGGGGTTTTTCCATAGTTTATGCTCCTCGGTCTCGAAGATGCAGTTTGATGCAGCCAAACAGGCATCGCTTGACGCCGTATCGGGTAAGTTTAACAGACTCCCCCTATAATTAAAAGTATTTTCTTGCCAAGGCTTTGGGCCTTGCTTATACTGGTGCCATGAGGACCCTCATACTGCCTTTTGGGCCGCCCGCTTGGGAGCGCCGGAAGGCGATATTCAAGGAAATAATAGCCGCAAAGAACGGGCCCCCGTACGACTTCAGGGACGTATTGTACCTGGTCGGAAACGAACGGGCCGTGCGGCAGCTCAAGCTGCTGTTCCTGGACGCGCTCATGGAGTCCGTTGGCGTCATGGCATGCATCCCGCCGGGTTTATTCGCGCTCAACAGGTACCTGGGGCTTAAGGCCGGGGCGGCCAGCTCCCTGCCGCTTGTGGACGACACCAGCCGTACCCTTGCACTCGAGGAGATATGCAGGGAGGAAGCTGGTAAGGCGCAAGGCATCGGCGTAGCCCCGGACGTACTTGGCCCGAGTATCGTGGCTTCGGTCTCATGCGCTCTCGACAATGTATACATGTACGGTGTTGACGGGCGTGCGTTGGCCGCAGTTTCGGGAGACAGTATCTCTATTTCACTGCTCGCCGGGATAAAGAAGTCTTACGAGGCCTGGCTGAAGGCGCACGGCCTTGCCGACCCTGCCGCGGCCATAGCCGCATACAGGCCCAGGCCTGATGATTTCGCCGGCGTAAAGACCGCCGTCATAGACGGCTTCTACGATGCAGACCCGGCCGAGGCCCGTCTGCTTTCGGCCCTTGCCGAGGTCGCCGTCTGCACGGCCATCATCGAGGCGCCGGGAATAGAAAGGGATGAGAGCCGGGGCGAGGGCATGCCGTACTTCGGTGCGGACAGGCTTTCGTCCGCACTCGGCGTCGATATATCAGGCGTAAGGCCGGATACAGGCGTTCAGGGACGCGAGGCTGCGGCGGTCTCCGGGGCGGTCTTCGAGGGGCGTACGTTCAGGCAGACACTTGCGGATGTAGAGGCCATAAAGCCGCTGTCCGTGGATGTCAGCGTTACCGGCGCGGTGAGCCCTGCGGAGGAGGTATGGTACATAGCGCGGGACATCAAGAGCGGCTTCCTCGAAGGCACCATAAGGGATCTGAACCGCGTACTCGTGTTCTTCCCCGACCTGGACGGTTACCTGCCCTTGCTGGAAGAGGCGTTCAGGGACTTGGGCATTCCGTACCATGTATCACAGGGCCGCCCGCTTCTGCAAAGCCCGGTTGTGACGGCCTTCATGGACCTTTTGCAGGTCCCGGTCGGGCGGTACTCCTTCAGAGACATGAGGAGGGTATTTGGCTCTCCGTTTGTAAAACTCTCCGAAGGGGGCAACCGTGCCGGTGAGTTCGACCGCACCGCACGGGCCGAGGGGATTACAGGGGGCGTGCGTGCCTGGCGGGATATGGCCGCGCGCATGGCGGATGCCGATCTCGGCCCCTGCATAGAGAGGCTGCTTGAGGTTGCCGAAACGGTGGACATGGGCCCGGCCCAACTTTCCCGCTGGGTTCAGGCCGCATACAGGCTGCTCGACACGTCCGGCATAAAAGATGCCGCCCATGCCATGGCGGGCTCGATGCCGCACCTAGGCGGCGCGCTTTCCATGCTTGCCGAGGTACTCTCTGGCCTCGAGGCCGCGTCGGCCCGGCTCAAGGGCAGGATGGGGGCCGGCGAGTTCGTATACATATTGAAAAGGGCGCTCAGGGACAGGCGAACCAGGGAGGGCAGCAATACCGTAACAGGGGTCAGGGTGCTCGGCAGGTCCGAGACTTCGAGCGAGCCATTCGACGTAATATATGCGGCCGGCCTTACGGAGAATTCGCTGCCCGCGCCGAGGCGGACCGACATATTCTTCCCGGAACATGTGGCGCGTAAGCTCGGGCTCCCGGCACAGGCCGACACAAGGGCACGGGATGCGCGGCTCTTCCTCGGCCTCGTGCTCGGCGCAAGGCGAGTCCACCTCGTATACCCGCAGTCCAGGGATGGCGGGGCAGTGCCCAGGTCGCCGTACCTGAGGGCGCTCGAGCCGTTCTTCAAGGCCAAGGCGGTAACGGAGGGGAAAAACGCGTGCAGGCCTGTAGACCCCGGCGAGGCGCTCGGCAAAGGGGAGCTTCTGCGGGCGCAGGCGCTGTCATATATTGGGCAAGCGCCTCCGGGAGATGTTACTTTTAGCGAGACGCGGTTAAAACCGCCGACGCCCCCCGACAAGGACCGCTTCAGCGTGACCGAGCTCGAAGAGTACATGCTCTGCCACTACCGCTACTACCAGGGCAGGGTATTAAATGCAGCTGCGATCGAGGAGCCTGAAGACGACATCGCGCCGCACAGGGCCGGGAGTATCGTCCACTATATCCTGAAGGATTTTTACGACGGGGCCGCTGGGCCTGTGACGGACGACAACAAGGCGGCCGAGCTTGCGAGGCTCCGTGCGATAGCCGGTGCAAGGTTCAGGGACCTGCCTGAATCCGCGGGCAACCGCGAGCTCGTGCGGAGGTTCGACCGCGTCCTGGCGCCCCGGTTCATAGAGGCGGAGGCGGAGCTTTTTAAGGCTGGCCCGTTCAGCTGCTTCACGGAGGTCCCGGTCGAGATAGATATGGATGTCCCGGACAGGGGGCACGTGAAGATAACAGGGAAGATAGACCGGCTGGAGATATCCGGGGACGGCAGCTTCACCGTGGCGGACTACAAGACAGGTTCCTATCCGGGTTCAGGCAGGCCCTTGAAGGAGCAGTTCCAGCTCCCCGTATACGCGTATATCGTATGCAAGGGTGGCGTGCGTGCGGACGGAGATAAAGTCCCGGCAGGACGTCCGTCGAGCCTTGTTTATTATAACCTGAAGAAGGGCACTATGCGGGACGTGGTGCTCTACGATGCCTCCACCGCCCCGGATTCGGTAAAGAAAAAATTCCCCAGGAGGAAGGCCGACGCCGAGCAGTTTAACGCCGCGCTGGAGCAGGGGATGCAGGATGCGGAATATGCGGTGCGGGGTATCCTTTCCGGTGAGTTCGAGCCTACGTGCACTGTGGACATAATCTGCCGCAAATGTGATTACGCCGCGTCGTGCAGGAGGGGCAGGTCCGTGGACGAGCCCGAAGACGAAGGCGGGCAGGGAAGCGGAGAAGGGGCTGAATATGGCGAGGCTTGAGGAACAGGTACGCGCAGCGGGTCCGGACAGGTCCGTGCTGTTGTCCGCGTCCGCGGGTTCGGGCAAGACGCGCGTACTCGTGAGGCGTATCATACACCTGCTCGCCGCCGGGGCGGCGCCGGACGAACTTGCCGCCATCACTTTCACCGAGAAGGCGGCGGCGCAGATGAAGGACAGGCTCTTCGACGCGCTTTCGGCCGCCGCATGGGATGGCACGAATTCGGCAGAGCTCCTGGAGCTTGGCCCGCATGATGCGCCGTATCCGCTATCAAAAACGCCCGAGGACATAGTATCGGGCCTCATGGCAAATCCCGATGCGTTAAGGGTAAGCACCATACATGCGTTCTGCCTCTCGCTCCTGCGGCAGTTCCCGCTCGAGGCGGGGCTCCCCGCCGAGTTCTCCGTAATGGACGACGTGGAGATACCCCTGAGGCGCGACGCTGCCGTGGACGAGGCCCTCGATATCGCGTCAGGCGACCTGCTATACGGGCCGCTTGGTACGCTGCTCGACGCAGGTTACAGCGTCCGGTCGTTAAAAGAGGCCCTTGTCGGGGCCATGGAGAAGCGAAGCCTGCTCTGTATGCTGGAGACCGACCACGGCGGTTTCGAGGGACTTCTGTCCCTTCTTGAGAAATCCCTTGGCAACGAAGGGAAGCTGAGGGCGGCCGAAGACATGCTGGCCAGGGGTGAAATAACGGAAAAGGCCAGGGCGCTTCAAAATGTGTGCAAAGAATATGATTTGAGAGACCCCGGCTACATCAATGCAATTGAAAGCATAGCTGAAATAGACAGTCTGGAAAAACTGCCGGATGTTTTTGGGCAGGCAGCAGGATATTTCTATACGAAAGACTTTTCTTATTTAACAAGACTGCCTGTTTCCAAAGATGCGGCCAAAAAGTCAGTAAAAGCCGTGAGCCCTTCCTTGAAGGGCAAGGCCCTTGACGAAGAGGCCGCCGAAATTAAAAGCCGACATGACGAGTCGTACGTATCCTTAAGAGACGCATTCACGGAACTGGTACGGCTCCATGACGAGATAAGCTCGGCCGAGGCGCTGCTCGCGTTCCTTAATATCTACAAACGTGCGGAAGAGTTATACACGCAAGGCAACATGCGTGAAGGCCTCGTGGACTACGACGACCTCGAGATATCCGCGTACAGGCTACTCTCAGGGCCGGACGCCCTCCGCATACTATACAGGGTGGAGTCGAGGGTCCTGCACTACCTTGTAGACGAGTTCCAGGACACAGGCGCGCTCCAGTGGGGGATATTGAGAAAGCTCAACGACGAGGTGTTCGCAGGACAGGGGGCGGAGGGCATCAAGGCCCCGACTCTTTTTGCGGTGGGCGACAAAAAGCAGTCAATCTACCGCTTCCGCAAGGCGGACTACCGTCTGATGGACGCGCTGAAACGGATGATGGAAGAGTCCGTGGAGCCGGGCAGGCGCGACTTCCCGGAGCTGGACTATAACTTCCGGTGTGTCCCGGAGATACTGGACGTGGTGGACGAGACCTTCAACGCCCTCATGGGGGGCGAGTACCGCCACGCGAGGCCCCAGAAGGGGCGCGGCTCGGGCGGCGTAACGCTCCGTGTGGTACCTGTAGTACAGGAGGCCGATGCACTTGCCGGGGAGATAGAGTCGGCGCTCGGGCTTCCGGTGTGGGACGACGAGAAGTGTCGCTTCCGGGCCGCCGACTACGGGGACATGGCTGTGCTGCTGCGCACCAGGGCGGGCCTGAAGTCTTACGAAGAGGCGTTCAGGGCCTGGGGCATACCCTACAAGGTGGCGGGCGGCGTTGGCTTTTTCTTCCAGGATGAGGTCCAGGCCATAGTAGGTCTTCTGAACTTCCTCGAAAACCCCGCCGACCTGGTGTCGCTTTCGGCGGCCCTGAAGTCGCCGCTGTTCGGCCTGTCGGACGGCGATATAGAGCCGCTTTTTACCGGTGGCGACCCGCTCGAAGCCTTGCACGGCATAAACCCCGATGTGGGTGGTATGGTAGAGCGCTGGCGCGGGCTTGTAGGGTTCGTGCGTACAGGCGAGCTGGTTGAATGCGTAGTGCGGGAGTCCGGCGCGCTGTCTGCCTTCGGCCGCTCGTCCGGCCCGGCCGCGGTACTTAACGTCGAGAAGCTGGTAGGCATAGCGCACGACTTCGACCGCCGGGGCGGCGCCGGGCTGTCGGAGTTCACGGAATGGGTGAAGACGTACAGGGAGAAGGCCGAGCTTGCCACGGCGGACGTGGAGTTGCCCGGCTGGGAGCGGTTCGTGAGCATTATGACCGTACACGCCGCCAAAGGGCTGGAGTTCCCGATAGTGTTCCTGCCGGGCGCGGCCAGGAAGCCGCGCAGTACGGTGGACAGGTTCATCATGAGCGACGGCGTGGACGGAGGTACAGGCCTGTCGTTATGGACCGACGCACTGATGGGCGAAAACCCGGCATACAAAGCGGCTAAGGAAAAAGATGGTATTGCGCAGGAGGAAGAGTCGAAACGCCTCCTCTACGTGGCCATGACGCGCGCCAAGCAGTACCTCTTCGTCATCGCAGGCGGCAAGGAAAGCGGTAAAGGCTGGCGGCCCGCAAAGGGGACATGGCTCTCCCAGCTCTTTGAGGCGAAGCCTGCGAGCCTGTTTGCGGGCGGCCCGGAGCCAGGCGAGTTCCCCGCCCTGTACCGATACCCCGATGCTTTCCCGGCCGCCATGCCGGGCGTCGTAAATGCCGAGCCCGGTACGCCGGTTACCAGTTCGGATGAGGCTTTGGCCGGGAGGACGGATCCGCTGCCGGATACAGGGGGGATAACGTTTATCACGCCCAGCGAGCTTGTCGCTGGGCTGCCGGAGGAAACCGGGCCAGGCGGGCAGTACGATGCCAAACTGCGCGGCACGGTTATCCACAGGGCGCTGGAGGACTTTGGCCGTAGCGGGCGTTACGACCCGGCAACCGCCGCAAAGGGGCTTCCGGGCTTCGCATCGCTGGAGCGGCCCGCCCGTGCCGCCTTGTTAGGCGACGTGGGCAAGACATTGGATGCACTATTTGAGGATAAAGAGATTACAGCACTTATCTCAGGCGGCCCCGGCAGGCACCACGAGATCCCGCTGCTACTGAAGCGCGGGTGCGAGGTAGTCGCAGGCAAAGCCGACCTCGTGATAGTGGAGGGCGACAAGGCAACGGTAGTGGACTACAAGACAGGCCTGGACGGGATTCCCGCTGAAGAGATAAGGGCGGCCTATGCGCCCCAGTTGGAGGCCTACCGCGAGGCCGTGAAGGAGGCATTCGGTGCAAAAGAGGTCCTGGCAATCCTCCTTCTGGTGGACAGAAAGGCGATAATTCCGGTATAAAGGGCTAAAAGTTTTTGACTTTTATCCGATTATTTTGTTATAGTTACAAATTATGTCTTTTGTTGCAAGGCGCTGGGGTCGTAAGAGGCCTTTTGCGTTAGTAAAATATCTAAAGGTCTGAAAGGAGACTTGAATGGCAATCAAGGTAGCAATCAACGGTTTTGGGAGGATTGGCAGGAATGTGCTCAGGACGTCCATAAACGAGCCCGAGCTCGATATAGTGGCGATAAACGACATCACGGACGCCGCGACGCTGGCGCACCTCCTTAAATACGACTCCGTGCACGGCATATTCAATGCCGACGTAAAGGTCAAGGGCGGGAATATCGTCGTGGACGGCAAGGAGATAAAGGTGCTGGCCGAGAAGGACCCCGCGTTGCTGCCGTGGAAGGCGATGGGCGTGGACGTGGTGATAGAGTCCACAGGCCGCTTCACCGACAGGGCAGGGGCAACCAAGCACCTGTCTGCTGGCGCGAAGAAGGTCATAATATCCGCGCCCGCCAAGGAGCCGGACGCCACCATCGTGCTGGGCGTCAACGAGAAGGATTACGACAAGAAGAAGCACAACATAATATCGAACGCCTCATGCACCACCAACTGCCTTGCGCCGGTAGCCAAGGTGTTGGACGACAAGTTCGGCGTGGTAAAGGGGCTAATGACCACGATACACTCATACACGGCCGACCAGAGGCTCCAGGACGCGCCGCACAAGGACCTCCGCCGGGCGCGTTCCGCCGCTGTGTCCATGATACCGACCACCACCGGTGCGGCCAAGGCAATAGGCCTCGTAATGCCGCAGTTGAAGGGCAAGCTGGACGGCCTGGCCATACGCGTCCCGACCCCGAACGTGTCCGTCGTCGACCTCGTAGTGGAGCTCAGGAAGCCGGCCACGGCCGATGCCATCAACAAGGCGCTCAAGGCCGAGGCAGGCGGCAAGATGAAGGGCGTGCTCGCCTACTCGGAGGAGCCGCTCGTGTCCATAGACCTAAACGGCAACCCCAACTCGTCGATCGTGGACGCGACCCTCACCTCGGTAATGGGTGGCAACATGGTCAAGGTCATCGCATGGTACGACAACGAGTGGGGCTACTCCTGCAGGGTCAGGGACCTCGCGCTTTATATCTTCGGCAAACTGAAGAAGAAAAAGTAGCCAGGGAGGGGCGCTAAAATGGACAAGATGACGATAGAAGACCTGCAGATAAAGGGCAAGAGGCTCTTTATACGCGTGGACTTCAACGTCCCCCTGGACGAAAACCAGAACATAACCGACGACACCCGCATACGCTCGTCGCTGCCGACAATAAACTACGCGCTGGATGCTGGCGCGAAGATCATAATCGCCTCGCACCTGGGCAGGCCCAAAGGCAAGCCGGACCCGAAGTACAGCCTGATGCCGGTGGCAAAGAGGCTCCAGAGGCTGCTCGACAGGGAGGTCGCTTTCCTGCCGGACTGCATAGGCCCGGAGGCCGAGAAGGCCGCGTCCACCATGAAACCCGGCGACGTCATACTCCTCGAGAACCTCAGGTTCCACCCGGAGGAGGAGAAAAACGACGAGAACTTCAGCAAGGCCCTTGCGAGGCTCTGCGACTACTACGTGAACGACGCGTTCGGCACGGCGCACCGTGCACACGCCTCGACCGCGGGCATAACCAGGTTCGTGGACAAGGCAGTTGCGGGCTTCCTGCTCAAAAAAGAGGTGGACTACCTCCAGGGCGCAGTGGCCAGCCCGGTCAGGCCGTTCGTAGCGATACTTGGCGGCGCCAAGGTCTCCGGCAAGATTGGTGTTATTGAGCACCTCGAAGACAAGGTGGACAAGGTAATAATAGGCGGCGGCATGGCGTTCACGTTCCTCAAGGCGATGGGCTACGAGGTGGGCGACTCGCTGGTGGAGGAGGACATGCTGGAGGTCGCTGAAAAGATAAGGTTGAAGGCAAGGAAGCGCGGCGTCAAATTCTACCTGCCCGTGGACTGCGTCATAGCGCAGAGCATGGAGCCGGGCGCCGAGACCAAGATAGTGACCTCGCAGGAGGTGCCGAAGGGCTGGAAGGCGCTGGACATCGGCCCTGCTTCGAGCAAGATGTTTTCCGAGGCGCTCTCCAATGCCAAGACCATCATATGGAACGGGCCGATGGGCGTATTCGAGATAGATGCCTTCTCGCGCGGCACGTTCGCAGTGGCGCACGCGGTAGCCGATTCCTACGCGCTCTCTATTGTCGGCGGCGGCGACACCGACCTCGCGGTGCACAGGGCTGGCGAGTCCGAGAACATGTCGTTCATCTCTACGGGCGGCGGCGCGTCGCTCGAACTGCTCGAAGGCAAGGAGCTGCCGGGAATCGCGTCTCTTACAGACAAGAAATAGTTTTCGACTTTCACCCTCTCCCCATCCCCTCCCCCGTCGAGGGGGAGGGGTGTAAGGGTACATTCCTAAATAAATGCAAGGGGCCGACCATCGTGTCGGCCCTTTTCTTTTCCAATTGAAGATGCCGCACCGTTCTGTTAGAATAGTCCTACTGTATCAGGAGGTTGCAATGAACAGCATAAAGGACTGCACAGGGCGTGAGGGCGGCACGAGGCCGGACCCGATCGCTATAATAAACAAGTACTACGAGCCGGGTAGCTTCGCACACGACTACATTATAAGGCACGGCAAGATGGTGGCCGAGAAGGCGCTCGAAATAGCGGAGCGCGTGTTTTGGCTGCCGCCCGGTAGTATGTTCATCGAAGAGGCCGCCATGCTCCACGACATAGGCATATTCATGACAAACGCCCCGCACCTTGGCTGTACCGGCGATTACCCGTACATAGCGCACGGCTACCTGGGCAGGCAGATACTCGAAGACGAGGGCTACCCGCTCCATGCCTATGTCTGCGAGAGGCATGTGGGCGTAGGGTTGACCGCGGCGGAGATAAAGGAGAAGGGCCTGCCTGTCCCCTGCCGGGACATGTTGCCCATCACGCCGGAAGAGGAGATAATATGCTTCGCGGACAAGTTCTTCCCGGTAGGGCCGGACAACATGCTGACCATGCGAAGCATCGAGGAAGCAAGGGCCGAGATAGGCGGGTACGGAGTCAGGCACCTCCGGAAGTTCGACCGCTGGGCCATAATGTTCCGCGAGGTATCCGGAGTCAAGGAATAGGTTCCTATGTCTGAAAATATAAAGAGCCGCCTCCACAAGTTCCAGCCGGACTTCGCATGGAGCGAGGTGTTCAAGGAGCAGTACAAGGACACCGCCGGTACGTGGTGCGGGATAAACAGGAACACGATAGTAGGCGGCAAGGGCGAGGACACGAAGTTCCACCTCCGCTACTTCGAGATAGA
>Ga0334722_10001078_pt1 | contig 35874 bp, 35 predicted proteins | sample C3_bottom_MG_FD_207210 | JGI IMG/M metagenome (GOLD analysis project Ga0334722, IMG submission 207210) | Sediment microbial communities from Yellowstone Lake, YNP, Wyoming, USA - C3_bottom | ecosystem: Environmental > Aquatic > Freshwater > Lake > Sediment | place: USA: Wyoming | collected... | reverse complement strand
GGGCCGAGATGATTGAGCGCGAGGCCACCACCGTGGTCAACCTGGCCCGCCTGGCCAACTTAAGCGTGCAGATGGAAGGCGTCCGCCCCGAGGGCGCCGCCGCCGGGCTCTATGAAGACCTGGAGCTCTTCATCCCTATGAAAGGACTGGTCGATGTCGTCAAAGAAACCGCCCGCCTGACCAAGGATCGCGACAAGATCAGCCAGGATCTCCAGCGCACCGAGGGCAAGCTACAGAATGAAAAATTCGTCAGCAACGCCCCAACCGAGGTAGTAGAGAAGGAACGGGAGCGGATTGTGCTGCTCAAGGCATCGTTGGTGAAGATCGAGGAGGGGATGGCGCGGTTGGCGGAGTTGGCTTAAGGCGTAGGATGGACAAAACGCCAGCGTGCCCACCCTACAAAACTCTGTGGAACACCATGTATGAACGACAATAAAAATCAATGCTGTTGGAAATCAAAATACAAGCCTGATAGTTGCTCCAGAAAGGCCTTAGACGATTCAGGATATTGTCTTTTCCATAAAGTTAACAAAAACGAAGATGAAGGTAGGCTTTTTTGGGAAGCGATTAACTTTGACAATGAAAGTGTAAATTCCAAAGATAATCCGTATGCGGATTTGATTCGTCATCATTTTGTTGAATGTTATAAGCATGGCTCTCAGTATGGAAATTTTAATGGTTTTGTGTTTCCCAAACACAAAGGTGTATTTAATTATAAATTTAAAACATTAAATCCGCGTGATACGTTTCATTTTATTGAAAACACATTTGAAAATGATTGCCTATTTGATAATTATGACTTTGGCAATAACAATGTCGAATTTATTGACGTAACAATCAATGGAATTGTGAGTTTTGAAAAAGCAATTTTTAGGAGAAGAGTTGTATTTAAGAATACAAATCTTCTAACCTACAGAAGTGCTCCAGGAAGATGGCCATTTTTTGACACTGTTTTCAATGGCCAGGAATTGAAATTTATTGGAGGTTCGATATACGATATTTTTGGGATTAAACTTTCTGAAAATACTGACTTAATAATTGAAAATGCTAAGATTTCAGATCTTCGTCATGCTGACACAGATGAAGGGTTTATTTTCCCTGAAGCAGAAACATATAGAATAGCAAAAAAGCAAGCGTTAAGACACGGAGACTTTAATGCATCAAGTAAATACCTTTATAAAGAAAAAGAAGTAACAAGAAAAGAGTTGTTTGATATATTTAGAATAAAATTTAAGAAAAAGAACAATATAACTGGCAATATCGCAAGATGGGAGTTGGCGTCTAAGTACTTATTTGAAAAGGACTTTTACGAAGTACTTTTCAAATTCCTTGGGGAATCAATAAAAAAATATATTATCGGCTACGGAGAAAGGCCTGCGCGTGCACTTTTGGCTTCGCTATTTATAATAATTTGCTATGGGGTGGCTTACTGGTCCTTTAGACTTCATACGCCCAACGAGAGTCCTGATCTATGGAAATCAATTTTTTTCTCAATTGTGACGTTTACCACTGTTGGATACGGAAATATCATCCCTACTCCTGGATTGGGTGAATTTTTGGCCTCAACTGAAATGATATCTGGTGTAACATTTATTGCTATATGGACCGGTACAATTATTAGGAAAATGACTCGATAGATACTTAACTCGTAAGGCGCGATCATCAGGTGTAACTCCTAAGGCGCAATCACCCAACGTAGGGCGCCAATGAGCTTGCGAATTGCGCCGGATGAGTCGCAAAGAGGCCTCACTTCGGCAAAACATCCGGCTCATGAAGTTGCCCCCACCTGCTTTTCTAATCCGAATTTCCATCCCAACCACAACCCCTGCCGCTCGAAGCTTGACAATCCGTAGCCTCCTGGCTACACTATCACCATGATCGAGATTCGCAAAACCAGTATATTCGCCAGTTGGCTGGACGGGTTGCGCGACATTCAGGCCCGGGCGCGCATTCAGGCGCGACTGGCCCGTCTGGCGGCAGGAAATACCGGCGACGTCAAACCGGTGGGCGGTGGTGTCTCTGAGTTGCGGATCGATTACGGACCCGGTTATCGGGTGTATTACACCCAGCAAGGAAGCGAGTTGGTGATTCTGCTGGCGGGTGGCGACAAGAAAACCCAGGCCACCGACATCAAAACCGCCTTGCGCCTGGCGAACAACCTTTAGGAGAACGCGATGAGCAAAACCACGACCACGCCCTACGATGTTGCCGAACACCTGCGCACTCCTGAGGAAATGGCCGCCTATCTTGAGGCCTGCCTGGAAGAGGCGAATGGTGATGCCGCCTTCATCGCCAAAGCCCTTGGCGATATCGCCAAGGCCAAGGGGATGACCCAGGTCGCCCGCGATGCAGGGTTGTCGCGGGAAAGTTTATACAAGGCCCTTTCCGGCGAGCGCAGCCCCGGTTTCGACACCATTCTCAAGGTGATCAACGCCCTGGGGTTGAAATTGCATGCCGGGGCAGCGCATGGCTGATTGTCCAGCCAGACAGACATTGAGATTGCCCGGCGCCGCTACCGCCAGATTGAGGAGGAATTATGAAAGAGAAGATCACCCAGTCATCCGGGAACGTCTTTGAGGACTTGGGCTTTGATTCCGCCGAGGCGGTCATCCTGAAAATGCGCTCCAGCCTTATGAATGATCTGCGCACCTATATCGAAAAAGATGGTCTTACCCAGGTGGCCGCCGCTGAACGACTGGGCATTTCCCAATCCCGCGTTTCCGATCTCGTCAGGGGTAAATGGGAAAAATTTAGCCTGGAAATGCTCATCACCTTAGAAGCCAGACTAGGCCGGAAAGTCAACCTCAACATGGCCGCGTAAGGCACAATCCAGCAACATCTGCCCATTACCATGCATCGCCCGCGCGTCTGACACTACGCCGAATGTGCCCCTACCCTCTGGGGTAAATTGATTGAACGCCTTACCTCAACCCTTTCCGCCCAACCTCGCGCCTTACTTACCCTTAAGGAATCACTCATGGCCGGAAGCAGTCTCTTAGCCCTGATCGATGACATCGCCACCATCCTGGACGACATCGCCCTGCTGAGCAAGGTGGCGGCCAAGAAGACCGCCGGGGTGCTGGGGGATGATCTGGCCTTGAACGCCGAGCAGGTGGCCGGGATCCGGGCCGAGCGGGAACTGCCGGTGGTCTGGGCCGTGGCCGTGGGTTCGCTCCGAAACAAGGTCATCCTGGTGCCAGCGGCGCTCTTGATCAGCGCCGTGCTGCCCTGGGCCGTGACCCCGCTCCTGATGGTGGGCGGCGCCTATCTCTGCTACGAGGGTTTCGAGAAGATCGCCCACAAACTCTGGCCCCCCTCCGAAACTGGGGATGGTGCGCACCGCGAGCTGGTGCAGGCCGTGGCCGACCCGGAAATCGACCTGGTGGCCTATGAGCGGGAGAAAATCAAGGGGGCCATCCGCACCGACTTTGTCCTCTCCGCCGAGATCATCACCATCACCTTAGGGACCGTAGCCACAGCGCCGTTCATGAAGCAGCTCATCGTCATGAGCACCATCTCTCTAATCATGACCGCCGGGGTTTATGGGTTCGTGGCGGCCATCGTTAAGCTCGACGATGGTGGCCTCTATCTCTGCCGGACAAATGGTGACGGTCTCCTAGGTCGGCTCCGCCACCACTTGGGCCGAGGGATGCTCAAAGCGGCCCCCGCCCTGATGAAGAGCCTGTCTGTCGTGGGTACGCTGGCCATGTTCACAGTTGGGGGCGGCATCCTCACCCATGGCCTCACCTTTCTTCATGAACCGATTCTCCAGCTGACCAAAACAGTCGGAGACATGGGTGGGATCGGCAAGATGGTGGCGGCGGTGACGCCAACCCTGCTCAGCGCCTTGGCCGGATTGTTGGCCGGGGCCATGGTTCTGGGCGCCGGTAGTGTGGCTAGCCAAATTCTGCGCGCTCGCCCTTGGCAAGGCCGGGGCGAGTAAGCTGCCGGTGAGGGACGAACCGCATCGGGCGAGTTTCAAATCGTAATGTGGCTCTAAATAATTTTCAGCCAGGATTGTAGGAGCGGGCCTTGCCATCGATCAAGAGTTAATCGCGGGCATGGCCCGCTCCTACCGTAAACAATTGCCGTCATCTGTTAGGGCAATATAGGAAATATAGCTAAGCTTCCTTGTCAGTCACTAATCTCAATTCCGGACAAACCCCGCAATTGCTTTAATCCCACCCATGCCCTAGAATCGGGAAAACTGCACCTGTGTCACCAAACCCAAGCGATCGCTTATGAAGAAGACCCTGAAAACTGAAAAAGTTCCCATCAAGCTCTGGCTGGACGACATCGAGCCCGGCGCTCTGGCCCAGGCCATGAACCTGGCCAACCTGCCCTTTGTCTTCCACCATGTGGCGATCATGCCCGACGCCCACCAGGGCTTCGGGATGCCCATCGGCGGGGTGATGGCCACCGCGGGGGTGGTCGTCCCCAACGCGGTGGGGGTCGATATTGGCTGCGGGATGTGCGCAGTGCCTACCGATCTGAGCGAAATAGCCCCGGCCGATCTGAAAAAGATCATGGCCGGGATCAGAAGATTGATCCCCCTGGGCTTCAACCATCACAAGTCTGCCCGGGATGAGGCCTGGATGCCGGTCCGCCTAGGCAAACTGCCGCTGGTCGAGCAGGAGTTCCGCAACGCCCTCACCCAGGTCGGTACCCTGGGCGGTGGTAACCATTTTATCGAGATCCAGCGGGGCAACGATGGCCTAATCTGGCTGATGCTCCACTCCGGCAGCCGCAATCTCGGCTTCCGGGTGGCCAATCACTACAACCAACTGGCCAGCGAAATCAATACCAATAAATCGAGCCCGGTGCCCAAGGCCTGGCAGCTGGCCCATCTGGACCTGGCCTCGACAGCCGGGCGGAATTATCTGGCCGAAATGGCGTACTGTGTACAGTTCGCCTTGCAGAACCGCCTGCTGATGTTAGAGATGGTCAAGGAGGCATTGATCGAGCAGCTGGGCGCAATGGAGTTCGGCGAAGTAATCAATATCGCCCACAACTATGCGGCCCTAGAAGAGCACTTCGGCCGTGAGGTGGTGATCCATCGCAAAGGGGCGACCAGCGCCGCCAAAGATCAGCTGGGCATCATCCCCGGCTCCCAGGGCTCCAAGAGTTACATCGTCCGGGGCCTCGGCAATCCAGAGAGCTTCCGCTCCTGTTCGCACGGGGCCGGGCGTCTGATGGGCCGCAAAGAGGCCCAGCGCACCCTCGATCTGGAGGTAGAAAAGGGGCGGTTGGATCAGCTGGGAGTGATCCATGCCCTCCGCAGCCGCAGTGACTTGGACGAGGCCGCCGGGGCTTACAAGGATATTGGCACGGTCATCGCCGCCCAGGCCGATCTGGTCGAGGTGATGGTCGAACTCACGCCGCTTGCGGTGATCAAGGGATGAAGATGCGCAAAATCACGAACCTGCCACTGTTAATCGCCCTGCTCCTGCTCGGGCTGCTCCCCGGTTGCGCCGGAGTCACCACCTCGCCGCCGCCTCTAGCGACCGTTGCTCTCTACCAACCCCGGGCAACCGCCCCAGAGCATCAACTCCTGCTGCGCTATGCCCCCTGGTTCGAAGTGGAGAATTATCAGGCCGATTACAACCGCATTGGCGCTGCCGCCGCCCGGATGGCCGCACCGGATAAGCCGCAGTTTTTCATCGATACCAACCGCCCCACCATCTATACCCTGGTGCAGAGATTCTCCAGCGGCGGCAGCGAATACACCAACCTGATCTACCGGGTCCATTTCCCGGAGGTGCCGGGGCCCCATCTGACCATGGGCCGCAATGTCGGATTGCTGGTGTATGTAACCCTCAACGACCGGGAAGAACCAGTACTGATCACCACCCTCCATACCTGCGGCTGCTTCCTGGCCCTGGTACCCACCAGCAACCTGCCCCGCGCCGCTTGGCCGTCCGGGTGGCAAAGCACCAGCCAAGACGTTTACGGCGAGATGCTCCCCGGCCAATTGGCGCTGAAGGAGAGAACCCCCACCGGGCGGCTGGTGCTCACCATTCGGGGCGAGACCCACCGGGTCAAGGCGCTGGATTTTCGGGAGGTGGCGCCGGAGACCGACAAAGTGGGACTGACTTACGCCACGGAGTTGGCGCCAATGTCGGCTCTCAACCAACTTCCCCTGAATGGCGGCGTGGTTTCATTCTTCGAGAAGGAAGGCTGGCGCAAGGGCCACGTGAAAGAGAGCCGCAAGCCCCTGGAACAGCTGATCATGGGTTGGTGGGCGCTTGATCCCAGGGTCGGGGAGGACAAGGCCATGGGACCGCCGGAAGAAACGGGCACAGCCATTTACACCAGTCTGAAATTCTGGGCTCGGCAGCCATCCAATATCTGGAATTTTCCAGAATTTCTCAACTACTGGGGCTGGCGTCTCCCGCCCGGCCCGGAGGATGGCAACCAGCTCCAGTCATTAGTCTCGCGATAAGTTCCGCCACTTGCCGCGCCGTCGCCGCCAACTCGCCCCGGTTGTCGATGACCAGATCCGCCCAAGCCAGTTTTTCGGCCAGAGGCAGTTGCGCCGCCAGGGCCGCCAGGGCCTCACCGCGACTGAGCTGATCCCGGCCCATCAGGCGGAGGACGGCCTGCTCCTCCTCACTCCTGACCACCACCACGCAGCCAAAATCATCCTGCCAACCCGCTTCATAAAGCAGGGGCACCTCCACCACAATGCCCGGAAAAACCGGGGTTTTGCTGGCAACCGGCCATGCCGCCCCGGCCGCCCCGGCCACCAATTCCCCAATCCGGGAGCGGATCAGGGGATGCAGGAGACTATCCAGCCGCCGCCGCAAGGCTGGATCGGCAAAAATCGCCTGCCGCAGGGTGGCGCGATCAAGCCGACCGGTAGCATCGAAAAAGCGGCCCCCGAACTCCTGGTGAATTTTCCCCCAACCGGCCGCCTTCGGCTCCAGCAACTCGCGGCTGACCAGGTCAGCGCTGATCACCAGGGCGCCATGCTGCCGAAACAACTCGGCCACGGTGCTCTTCCCGGTGCCGATGCCCCCGGTCAAGGCCAGCAGAGGCAAGGTTTTGCGGAGAGATTCAAGCATCCTTCGCCCTTTGCCGCAGCAGCTCCAGCACCTGCTGCATATCTGGCCAGAGCGGCGCGACAAAGGCCAGGGCTTCGCCGGTGCGGGGATGGGTAAATCCCAGGCTATAGGAGTGCAGACATTGGCGAACCACCCCCAGTTCGGTCAAGAGCCGCCGGTCCTGCCGACCATAAACCTCATCGCCGCTGACCGGATGGTTCAGACCCGCCAGATGCACCCGGATCTGGTGGGTGCGCCCGGTCTCCAGCCCCAGTTCCAGATAGGCAAAGCCCTCGGCAAAACTCTCCAGCACCTGCCAGTTGGTCACCGCCCGCCGCCCCTGCTCATTAACCGCCATCTTTCGCCGCTGCAGGGGATGCCGGCCGATGGGGCGGTCGATGCGCCCCGAGTCAAGGGGTGCAGAACCGTTGACGATGGCCCGGTAAACCTTGCTAACCTGGCGCTCTTTGAACTGGTTGACCAGTGAGTGGTGAGCCTGGTCATTCTTGGCCACCACCATGACCCCGGAGGTATCCTTATCCAGCCGATGAACGATGCCCGGCCGTTCCTCGCCGCCAATCCCGGCCAGATCGTCACAATGAAAAAGCAGCCCATGGACCAGGGTGCCGGTTTGATGGCCGCAACCAGGATGGACCACCAGTCCGGGCGGCTTGGCGATGACCAGCAGATCTTCATCCTCGTGCAGGATGGTAAACTCCACCTGTTCCGGCAGCAGCTCGGATTTGCTGGGCTCCGGTACCGCCACCACGATTTGGTCGCCGGTGTGCAGCCGGTAGGCGGCCTTGGCCGAAACCCCGTTGACCAGCACCTCACCCTGCCCGATCAGTTCCTTAAGCCGGGAGCGGCTCAGGGCCGTGTCGGGCAACGCCGCCGCCAGAAAGGCGTCCAGCCGCTGCCGACAATTTTCCGCTCCCGCCATTAATGCATATTCGTTGTTGCTCATTTCCCTGCCAGTGGCCAAAATTCATCTTAAATACCGGCTCCCACCATACTATCACCACCGACCGTCGGCAACACCGATCAGGTAAAATGTGCCTGCCGATACCCAACGGCGCTGTGCTGACGATTCTGGATAGATATTGAGAGATTAAGAGACACACAGACCCAGCCAATAAAAAGGTTCGTTTGGTTGGCAAATCAGAAAAAAATTGTGGACTAACCTCTCCCCGTTTCGATAGGATTGCGAACTGACCCATTCAGCACGTCGCCATCAGCAATTGCCCCACCCCGCTGCAACAAATACCGGATTGTTTGCTATTTATGGCCCGCGCCTTGTGGGCCTTAGACTACTTAACTAGGAGAAGTGAGATGAAAAAGATGTTCGCGTCGTTGTTACTCGGTTGCACCCTGCTGGCAACCACGGTGATCCCGGCCTCGGCCAGCGAAACCGCCCAGAAACCCAGCCCGGATGCCATCATCAAGATGTTGAAGGAAGGCAATGCCCGGTTTGTCGGCGACACAGAAAGTAACCCCCACTGTGATAACGCCCGCCTGATCCTGGCCGGCAAGGAAAATCAGGGCAACTATGCCTACGCCACCGTCATCAGCTGTTCCGATTCCCGGGTGCCGGTGGAGCGGATCTTTGACGCCGGAGTCATGGATATTTTCGTGGTCCGGGTGGCCGGTAACGTCGTCGATACCGACGAAGCCGGTTCCATTGAATATGGCCTCGCCCATGTTAACACCCCGGTGCTGCTGGTCCTCGGCCACACCCAGTGCGGGGCGGTAACCGCAGTCACCGACGCAGTGCAGGGCCACGGCCATGCCTTGGAACGCAACATCCCGGCCCTGGTAGACAATATCGAACCGGCGGTCAAGCGGGCAATTGCCGCCCACCCAACCGTCACCGGCAAAGACATAGTCCCTTACGGCATCGAAGAAAACGTCTGGCAGGGTATTGAAGATCTCTTCATGAAGAGCCCGGCCACCCGGGAGATGGTCAAGAGCGGCAAGCGGAAGGTTGTCGGGGCCATCTACGACGTCGGCACCGGTCAGGTCAACTGGCTGGCGGAGGCCAAGGTCGCCGAGATCCTTGCTAAGGTGGAAGGCAATCCGGACCGGGCCATGGAGGCAATGGCTCCTGCCCCGGCCCACGAAGGCGGCCATGAAGGGGCGCATGAGGGCGGCCACGAGGGACATTCGGCCCACTGATTTTAATTATTCCCGATCATTGCCAAGGCAGGGTGTCCACAGCGGGCACCCTGCCTTTTTTGTGGGAGCGACCGCCTGGTCGCGAACCGGTGGCCCGGGGCTGGCGAAGGGTTTGGGGATTTCCCGGGCTTGAGAATTCGCGGTCAGGCGACCGCTCCCACGGGAGCGGGTGGCAAGTTTATCATTGCAATCGGCAAGGTTTGCCCCGGTTTGAGTTAATCAAAACCACAACAACGGAGAAACTCCAGCTCGGCAAATTCCCGGCAGGTCGCCAGGTCCGGCAGGCTCTGCATCCGGGCCGCCAGATTGTGACCGAAACGGAGGTTTTTACTGAAATACCAGGTGAACTCCTTGACCCGCCCCAGGGCCTGATGTTCGGGATAAAACTCGCCGATCAGCCGCCAGGCCTCCTGATAAGTCGCCCAGAGGAAGTCGGCGTTGATCTCTTGCTTTTCGCCCAGCACCTCGGCAAAGAGCCAGGGCTTTTGCACCGCCGCTCGCCCGATCATCACCCCGTCACAGCCAGTCTGGAGGAACATGGCCAGACAATCCTCGCGGCTGGTCACATCGCCGTTGCCGATCACCGGCAACCTGGTCATGGATTTAAGCTGGCCGATGTACTCCCAACGCGCCTTGCCCCGCAGCTTTTCGCTGGTCAGCCGAGGATGCAGAGTCACCGCATCCACCCCGGTTGTTTCCAGTACCCCGACCAGATCTTTGAGAAAAGCAAGATCCGGAGCCACCCCCAGCCGGATCTTGACGGTAAGCGGGCAAGAGATGGCCGGGCGCAGGGCAGTGAGGATTTTTTCGATCAGCGCCAAGTCGGAGAGCAGATGGCCACCGGCCTTACGTTTCCCGGCAATATTGGGGGCCGGGCAGGCCAGGTTGAGATCGATAATCTCGGCGCCGTAGCCAGCCAATTCCCGCGCCCCGATCACCGCCTCCTCGGGGTTGGGCGCCACGATCTGGTAGGCCATGGGGTGTTCGACCTCCCCCCGTTGCAACCAGACGGAATTTTTACGCACATCATTGGGCAGGTGCCGGGCGCTCAACATCTCGCTGAAGAACAGGCCAGGCCGGGCAAACGAAGCGACCAGCCGCCGGAAAGGCGAGTGGCTGACCCCGGCCATGGGGGCCAGGATCAGGGGTGGGTCGATGGTTACGGAACCGATCTTAAATGGGGATGGAATAGTCATGACTGGCCCGAAAGAGACGAAATAATATTTAACGCAAAGACGCAAGGGCGCAAAGGTAACAGCCTCATAAAACTTCCAGATTAGCGCTAATCTTCCGCGACAAATTCGTCATCCCAAAAATTGTTGATGTACCGGTTTGCCACGTCTAGAAAAGTCAGTCATTCCGCAGGTTTTAAGCCGAAATCTAGATCCTCCGCTGGATGCCAGCTAAAAGCATGCTGGCATGACGACAAAGATAACGGTACTTTAAACGAGCGCCCCGATACTACGGGATGGCAACCAAGATGCAAAGCGATTTCTCCGCCCCCGGGCAGCCACCAAGTATTATTCCTTTTATATCAGCAGGTTATCCTTGCGTCTTTGCGCCTTTGCGTTATGTTTCCCCCGTATTATAGTAAGATCATCATTCTACCCAGCCCCAAGGAACCCCATGATCAAAATCACCGGCCTGATCTTCGAATATCCCGGCCACCGCGCCCTCGACGATATCTCTTTGACGGTAACGCCCGGCAGCGTCACCGCCCTGGTCGGCCCCAACGGCGCTGGCAAGACCACCCTGCTGCGCTGTATCGCCGGGCTGGAAACACCCCTGGCCGGCGCCATTGAAGTGGCCGGGCTGGACGTGATCGAGCAACCCCGGCAGGTCCACCGCACCCTGGGCTACCTCTCCGACTTCTTCGGCCTCTACCAGACCCTGAGCGTGGCGCAATGTTTCGAATACGCCGCCGCCTCCCAGGGGTTGCCGAGCGAAAAGATCCCCGCCGCCATCACCACCACTGCCGCCCGTTTGGGATTGACCGGTCGCCTGTCCCAGGCCGCCGGTAGCCTTTCGCGCGGACTGCGGCAGCGGGTGGCCATCGGCCAGGCCATCATCCATTCCCCCAAGGTGCTGCTGCTGGACGAACCCGCCTCGGGCCTGGACCCGGAGGCCCGGGCCGGTCTGGCCCAGCTCTTCCGGGAATTGCAAATGGAGGGGATGACCATCGTGGTCTCTTCGCATATCCTGGCCGAACTGGATGAGTACTCCACCCATTTGCTGGCCTTAAGGGCGGGAAAAATCTTCGAGAATCGCCCCCTGGGGCAACAAGCTGCGACCAACATCACCCGCCGCCTGCGCCTGGAACTAGCCGGGATTGACAGCCGCCTGACCGAATGGCTGAGCCAGCGCCAGGGACTTACCGTCCAGCTGGTCGGGGAGGGCTTTGCCGAGCTGGATTTTATCGGCAATCTCAGCGCCCAGGCCAATCTGTTGCGGGAGCTGATCGAGACCGGTTTCCCGGTGGCCGCTCTGGCCGAACAGCGGGAAAATCTCCAACAATCCTATCTGCGCTCGCTCGCCCTCGAAACCGAAGGAGAAAGCCATGTATAATCCGGAATTTAAGCGCAACCTCTGGTGCGAATTTCCCGGCCATCGCCTCCTGGCCATGCCGGTCATGCTGGGCTTAATCTTTCTCACCGCCAGCCTGGCCGACAACAACCGGATGGCCGAATACCTTTACCGGACCGCGACGGTGCTCTTCGTCTTTATCGTCTGGTTCTGGGGCGCCCGCAACGCCAACAACGCCATCAGTGATGAGATTCGCGACCAGACCTGGGACCAGCAGCGCTTAAGCGCCCTGACCCCCTGGACCATGACCTGGGGAAAACTCTGCGGGGCCACCTCCTACAACTGGTACGGCGGCTTGATCTGCCTGGCCGTGGCCACCCTGGCCGGCCTGGCCTCACAGGGGGCAGCCAGCCTGGTTACCCTTGGGGCGTTGGTCGCCTCCGGGGTGCTGATCCATGCCGCCATCCTTACCCTCTCCCTGCACTTCAGCCGGCAGCCCACCACCATGCCGAAAAAGAGCGGCATCGGCTGGCTGGCCATCGTCCTGATCTTCGCGCTCTTTTCCAACATGGCCAATAAGGGCGCCAACCCTCAGCTTTCCTGGTGGAACCTGGCAATCGACCGGGAAACCTTCTGGCTGGCCAGCAGCCTCTTCTTCGCCGCCGCCGCCGTCTTCGCGGCCTGGCGGGTGATGAGCAACGCCTTGCAGGTCCGCACCCGCCCCTGGGCCTGGCCGCTGTTTTCACTGCTCCTGGCGTTGTACCTGGCCGGGATTGGTGACGCAACCGGACAGCCCCAGCTCACCATCCTGCCGACCATCGCCCTGTTGGTGGCCATGGTGATGACCTACGCCGCTCTCCTGTCCGAGCCCACTGGCCCGCTGGAGCTGCGCCGCCTCCGGCTCCGTCAGGAGTCCGGAGATTGGCGGGGCTGGCTGGAACACCTGCCCCTCTGGCCCACCACCCTGGCCCTGGCCTTTGTTTACGCATTATTGGCCACCATGAGCGAATTACCACTCCCCGCCGCCCTGAACAGCAAAGATGTCCTGACCGGCTTTGCCCCGCTGGCCCTGGCCCTGATGCTGCTCCGGGACTGTTGCCTGCTGCTCTTTTTCGCCTTCGCGCCCCAGCCCGGACGCCCGACCTGGACCACCCTGTTGGCCTTGGGCGCCTTGGATTTTCTCCTGCCCTTCTCCGCCAAGGCCGCCGGGATGGCGCAACTGGCCTGGTTCATTCTCCCGGTAGGAGAAGGCAATCCCTGGGCGGCAGTAATGGTGATGACGGTGCAGGCGGGAGTAGCGCTGGGATTGCTGAGCTGGCGCTGGCGACGGGTAATGTAAAAAGGGAAATAGCGCCCCCGAAATTTTCCCAACCTGGGAAGAGTGATTAATCTGGTTTCTCTGCCGCCCGGAATCAAGATATAGTGGTAACCGAGGAGAGGCCCATGCCGGAGAGATCATCCCCCGATAGACAACGCATAAAAAGGATCGTCATGCCGCTGGTGGCCCTGGGCCTCTTCGGCCTGGCGATCTGGGTGCTGCACCAGACCCTGAGCGGCTACCATCTGAGCGAAATCCGCCAGGCCCTGCACGAAGTCCCGACCAAGCAACTGCTCCTGGCCCTGCTTTTAACCGGAGCCAGCTACCTGACCCTGGGCGGCTACGACAGCCTGGCCCTGCACTACCTCGGTCGCCCCCTGCCTTACCGGAAAACCCTGCCCGCCTCCTTTGTAAGCTATGCCTTCGCCAACAACACCGGCAGCTGGTCGATCATCGCCAGCTCCACCGTCCGCTACCGCTTCTACGGGGCGCTGGGACTGGGCGGCGAGGAGGTGGCCCGGATCATCGGCTTCTGCATGCTCACCTTCTGGCTGGGCGTCCTCAGCCTGGGCGGCGCGGCCCTGCTCTTGGAACCCTTGCCCGTCCCGGCCCTGCTGCCGGTCCACTCCGATCTCCTCCTCCGGGGCTTGGGACTAATGGCCTTACTGGCGGTCATCACCTATCTGGCCACCAGCCTCTACCGCCAAAAGCCCCTGGCCCTCGGCAAAGTGACCATCCCCCTGCCGCCACCCCGGCTGGCCGCAGCCCAGGTGCTGACCGCCATCGCCGACCTGCTCTTCACCTGCTTGGCCCTCTATGTCCTGCTGCCGGTCGGAACAAGCCTGCATTTCCCGGTCTTCGTCGGCCTCTACTTCCTGGCCCTGCTGCTGGGGCTGGCCAGCAATGTGCCGGGCGGCCTGGGGGTCTTCGAATCGGCCATGCTCATCCTCCTGGCCCCATTTGCGCCGGGGGCGGCGGTGATCAGCGCCCTGCTCATCTTTCGGGTGATCTATTATCTGCTGCCTCTGGCGCTGGCCGCCCTGCTGCTGGGCGCCCTCGAACTGCACCGCCGCCGCGCCGGGATTACCCACATGGCCTCGCTGGTCACCAGAATGGCCGCCACCCTGGCCCCCCAGGTCATGGCCCTGGCCGTCTTCACCGGTGGCGCGCTGCTCCTGATCTCCGGAGCCTTGCCGGCCGACGGTTCCCGCCTGGACTGGTTGACCGATCTCCTGCCGCTGCCGGTCATCGAGTTCTCGCATTTCTTCGGCAGCGTAGTCGGCATGGGCTTACTGGTCATGGCCGCCGGACTGCGCCGCCGCCTGGATATGGCTTATGCCCTGTCGATTGTGCTGCTGGCCGCCGGGATCATCTTCTCGCTCTTCAAGGGCGGCGACTACGAGGAGGCCGTCTGGCTGTCGGTGTTGCTCTTCTCCCTGTATAGCAGTCGCAGCCAGTTCCACCGCAAGGTCTCCCTGCTGGCCGAACCGCCCTCGCCGGGCTGGCTCGCGGCTGGGCTGATGGTCCTGGCTGGCAGCACCTGGCTGGGATTTTTCGCCCACCGCCACCAGGATTATTCCCAAGAGCTCTGGTGGCAGTTTACCCTGCACGGCGACGCCCCCCGCTTCCTCCGGGCCACGGTGGGGGCCACGGCGATGGGCACCTTCCTTGCCCTGCTCCGGCTCTTCCGGCCCGCTCAGCCCCTGACCGCAACTCCCAGCAGTGCCGAACTCGCTGAGGCCGCCGCCATCGCCCAACAGAGCCTGGACACCAGTGGCTACCTGGCCCTGCTTGGCGACAAGTCGCTCTTGTTTAGCGCCAACCGGCAGGCCTTTCTGATGTATGCGGTCAAGGGCCGCTGCTGGATCGTCATGGGCGACCCCATCGGCCCGGCCGTCGAACGGGAAGACCTGCTCTGGGAATTCCGTACCCTCTGTGAAGAGCACGGCGGCTGGCCGGTCTTCTACGAGGTCGGCAAAGCCGAGCTGGCCGATTATATCGACCTGGGGCTGAACATCTTGAAGATTGGCGAGGAAGGACGGGTCGAGTTGACCGGTTTCTCTTTGGAGGGCGGGCGATTCAAGGGATTGCGCAACCTCCATCATCGGTTGCTGCGCGAGGGTTGCGTTTTCTCGGTGCATCAGGCCGAGGAGGTCGCGGCCCTACTGCCGGAACTGGCCGAGGTTTCCCAGGCCTGGCTGGCCGAGAAGAAAAGCGGCGAAAAGGGTTTTTCGCTGGGCAGCTTCCGGGAGGAGTACCTGCGCTCCTTGCCGGTGGCGGTGGTCCGGCGGGAGGGCAAGATTCTCGCCTTCGCCAATCTCTGGCCGGGCGGCAACCACGAGGAGCTGGCACCAGACCTGATGCGCTACCGCCCCGAGGCGCCCAACGGGATCATGGACTTTCTCTTTATCTCGATGATGCTTTGGGGTCAGGAACAGGGCTACCGCTGGTTCAGTTTTGGCATGGCCCCCCTGGCCGGCCTGGAACAGACCGGCAGCTCAGTCGGCTGGGGCCGGATCGGCGCCTTCGTTTACCGGCACGGCGAACACTTTTACAACTTCCAGGGGTTGCGGGAGTACAAGGACAAATTCGCCCCGGTCTGGACGGGACGCTACCTGGCCTACCCCGGCGCCTTAACCCTGCCCCGGGTGCTGCTGAATCTGACCGGTTTGATTGGTGGGGGATTGAAGAGCGCCCTGGGCAAATGACCGACGACCTGAGCGCTGCTTAACTGGTCAATTCCTGCCAAATTAAATGGCATGGATGGTCAGTAAATGGTCAAGCAGAAAAAGAGCGTCTTACCAAAACAACGACAGGTGAACAGTGAAAAAGCTTCTCCCAGAGTTCGAACATCGCGCCCAACCGGTTATTTCTCGGCGCCGGTTCATGATCAGGCTGCTCCGCAGCGGCGGCGTCGCCCTCGCACTCATCGCCATTTCGCTGGTCATCGGCATGGTCGGCTACCACATCCTTGAGGGACTGAACTGGATGGATGCCTTCCTCAATTCCTCCATGCTCCTGGGTGGAATGGGCCCGGTAAATACCCCACTCACCTTCAGTGGCAAGTTCTTTGCGGGTCTGTACGCGCTATATTGTGGGCTGGTGGTGGTCCTGGTCGCCGGCATCATCCTCGCGCCGATCGCCCATCGCATTCTCCACCGGTTTCACATGGAAAGCCGCGAGCAATAGTGGGCCCCTGCACTACTCCAGAATCCGGGCCACGATGGGGCCGTAGTTGCCGCCGAAATGATGGCGTCCGTCCAGGGGTTGCAACGAAATCCGGGCTGGATCGAGATCAGGGCAAAGGGGCTCCTTCTCCTCACGGCCGTAGAAACAGAGGACCTTGAGGCCAGCCAGTTTCTCGACCTCCGGCTTGACCGGCCGGGCGTCTCCCTTGGCCCCGCCGCCCAGCCAGTCGCTGAGATGAAATTCGAAACTGGTCGAGAGCCCGGGGCCAAGCAAGGCCACTTGGGAGATTTTTTCCCGCCAGGCCGGCGTCAGACGGTTGACCAGAAAGGGCAGCACCTCGGCGCCGAAGGAGTAGCCGATCAGAATCACCCGTTCGCTATGCCAGGACGCCTGGTAATGTTCGAGAATACGCTCCAGATCCCGGGCCGCCCCTTCCGGGGTGCGCGGCTGCCAGAAGTATTGCAGGGAATCAAGTCCCACCACTGCCACGCCCTTTTCGGCCAGGGCGGCGGCCAGTTCCTGATCCAGCCCGGCCCAACCGCCGTCGCCGGTATAGATTACGGCCATGGTTTTGCCTTCACCCTTGGCAAGAACCTCATGCACCGGCAAGTCGGCGATGGGTGTGGCCACGGCCGCCATCGGTTCTGCCTGCTTCACCACCTCGGCAAAGGCCTCTTTGAACTGCGGCAGCCAGTTGCGCGGCACCGAGTAGCCGTGGCCCACCTTGGGCAGCATGAAGACCTTGGCCTGGCCAGTCTTGGCGACGAAGGCCTCGGTGGAGGCAGGGTCGCAGACCTGGTCGATGGTGCCTTGCATGGCCCGCCAGGGGGTCTGGAGTTTGGGGGCCGGGAGGAAGCTCACCCCCTTACCTTTTGGGCCCGCTTCCCATTCCAATCCTTCACCCTTGCAGAGGGGATGACTGAGGGGCAGGTCCGGGCAAAAGCCCAGGCTGATTGCCCCCCGAAAGGTTCCGACAGGGGCTTGGACCAGCACCCCGTAGACCAGGGTGGCGCCGGAGGAGTAGCCGACCAGGACCGGCACCAGATAACGTTTGAAGCCCAGTTTCTTCTGGATGAAGTGGCTCAGTTCCTCAAAGTCTGCCGCGCAGTAGGAGCATTTTTCGGCGCTGTTACCAACCTCTTTGAGATAGTGGGTGATGTTGATGCCGACCACCAAGGTGTCGAGTTCGGCCAGGGATCTGGCCATGTCGATGACCCCGAGATTCCAGCCGCCGTCGCCGGAAACGAAGAGGACGACCTGTTTCGCTGGGTTTACCGGCGGGTAGAGTGTCACCTCACCGAAGCGACCGAAGGTAAGTTTCTCCTCTGCTACAGCGGGATTAGTCGCAAGCAGAAGTGCCAGCAGCAGTAACAACCCCGAAAGAAATTTCAACCGAGACATTTATTATTCTCCTAGTTAGCCTTGGCAGCCATTCTTATTCCCACAAAACCTTGCGCCGCAGGTGGCATTTGGCCAGAAAAAAGCGGCGCTGTCCATGGCGATAAGCAGGATGGGGAAAACCAACGGATCTCACGGGTGGGAGGGATGTCGCCGAAACAGACGGTGGACATTGTGGCAAACCGGGACAAGAACAGGCGACGGCGGCAATGGCATTCATGCTGGCAAGTTAGCAGAACATACCAGTTTTCACAACCACCAGACAGAAAGCCTTTCGGCATATGCCTGATAGCATCGGACTTGGTTTATTGCGAACGACAAGTAACTCAGGACCAGCGGTTTACCAACCAGCTGCGTAGCCACTGTTGACTTGTATCTTTATTGGTCGTACCTTCTGGGAGCAGGAACACAAGCGAAAACCGATAGACGATAAGACCAAACCATCCGCGAGGGTGGGACGGAAAGCCCACAGGGTCTTTAACGAGACAGCCGGGTTGCCGAAATATCCCCCGATATTAAGGCAGCCCGGCTTTTTTATTGCTGTGTTGCTCTCAGGAACAGCCACAGATGTAAATTCAAGGAGATACAGATGATCAGAATACCAAAGAAAATTAACGAACTGGCGGTGTTCATAGAATTCATCGTCGGTTCTGGTTTGGCGATATTCTTCCACCTGGTGCTGCACAATGAGCAGGCGGCCTATATGATCTTCGGGGTGGGCATCCTGCTCTCGCTGGTGACCTATCTGGTGCGGGAGGACATCGAAAAACTGAAAATTCACATGGTCAATCTCTACCAGCAGGTTCACGAAATCCCCTTGGCTCTGGCCCAGATAAGTGATGCCGAATGCCAGGCAAAGGCCCAGGAAATGATTTCCAGCACCCTGAAAAACATCTCCCTTTTACAGCATGGCTACATACCCTTAGACGAGATTGAATTTTATCTTGAGGGCGCCAGGTTCTCTAACCAGGCAACCAACCGGATTAAGGCGGTAGACCCTTTGACAATTGGTTGGTTCAGTCGCGGAGCACTGCTTAATTTCTATCAGGCGAATGTCCGCGCTCTTGAGCGGGGGGTTCGGATCACTCGCATCTTTGTAACCAGTCGCGACGGCTTGGCTGACCCCGAGGTCCAGAAGGTTCTACTGGCCCAGCATCTAGATAATATCGATGTCCGACTGGCCTTCAGAGAGGAACTCCCCACGACTTTTGACATCTCCGGTCGGGACACCAACAGCTCCTTTGATTTTGCCATTTATGACGACCGAGCCGTGACCGATGTTTTTACCCAGACCGGCAAATATTACGGCCGGAAATGCAGCCAGCAGGCGGAGGTTGACAAATACCTGCATCTGTACGAACTGCTCGAACACTGCGCCCATCCCATCAGTTTGGAAGAGAACAAAATTATCTTGGCAAGCGAGGTTAATACCCCGGCGTCCTAGCGGCGCGAGTTTGGACAGAAAACGTTATTTCAAGGCGTTCAGACAAGAAAATTCCTAATTAGCGTTAATCTTCCGCCACAACCTTGTCATCCCCGCAGTTCTTTAGCGGGGATCCATTTTGCCTTGATTTATCGAGAAAATGGATCCCCGATTACTACCTCGGGAATGACGAAATCGGGCTTTCCCAAGAGGCTCAGTGTTCTGCGGAAGATTAACGCTAATCAGGAGAAAATTTGCATTACCACTTTCAACTTAACCGCTAATTTTTTTGCCCTGTGCAGTCACAAAAAAATCGGTTATAGTGCCCGCCTTTCGTTAAAAGCCAATAAATCAACGACATTCAATAACTTCCAAGGAGGACAACACCATGAAAATTATCCTATTGGGCGCCCCGGGCGCCGGTAAGGGCACCGTTGCTAAAAGACTCACCGCTTTAGACGGCTCCGTCCAGATCTCCACCGGCGACATCCTGCGTGGCGCCGTCCAGGCCGGCACCGAGCTGGGCAAAGAGGCCAAGGGCTTCATGGATCGCGGTGACCTGGTTCCCGATTCCCTGATCATGGGCATCATGGAAGGCCGCCTCCAGGAGGACGACTGCAAGAGCGGCTTCCTGCTGGACGGCTTCCCCCGCACCATTCCCCAGGCCGAGGCCTTAAAGGCGTTGCTCGCTAAGCTTAGCATCAAGCTCGACATGGTGGTTGACATCCAGGTACCTCGCGACGTCATCCTGGACCGGCTCTGCACCCGCCGCACCTGTGAGAACAGCCAGTGCCAGGCAATCTACAACGTCAAGAGCATGCCGACCAAGGTCGAGGGGATCTGCGACAAGTGCGGCAGCAAGACCATCCAGCGCGCCGACGAGACCGAGGCCGCCATCAGCCACCGGCTTGACACCTACAATGAGAAGACCGCCCCCCTGGTTGGTTTCTACAGCACCGAGGGGATCATGAAGACCGTCACCGGCACCTCCAGCGACGCGGTGGTTGAGGCAATCAAGTCCGAGTTGGGCATGTAAGCAGTTACAATCCCAGCTTACTAACCGGTTCCGGCCCTCGCGGTGGAACCGGTTTTTTTATGCCCGCTGTTGTCTTTGCCAGCCAAGAGAGTTAGTACTGGACACCAAGAACGGTAACTCAGCGTTGTGGGGATTGTAAATGGAGAGGAACTATCAATACGGCTTTTCCAGTAACAGCAGCACGATGTACGATGTTGTCGGCAGAGAAAGGAAAGCTTGCACCATGGTTGCAGTCCTCGCGGATTTTCTGGGTGATCGGCATCTTAAAGACCTGTCTCTTCTAAACGTTGGCGGGTCAGCGGGTATAATTGATAATTATCTTGCAGATCATTTTGCCAAGGTGCTTAGTCTAGATATTGACGCTCCAGCTGTTGAATACGCAAAAAGCCAATTTCATAAGGAAAACTTGACATTTATGGTCGGGGATGCCCTGAACATCCAGTTTAAGGACCAGAGCTTTGATGTCGCAATTTCCTCACAAGTATACGAGCATGTGCCAGATCCAGAGAAAATGATCAGTGAATTGCACAGGGTTCTTAGACCAGGCGGGGTATGCTTTTTCGCAGCCGGGAACAGAATCATGTGGAACGAACCTCATTACAACCTAAAACTTCTATCCGTGTTGCCTCGCTGGCTTGCCCACCAATATATCAGGGCGACAGGGAAAGCGTCTTTCTACCATGAGAAACACTATACCTACTGGGGACTAAAGAGACTTGTGAGGGGATTTACCGTTCACGACTACACAAAGAGAATTATTGATGACCCGGCGAGATACTCCATTGAGTATCTGTTGAAACCAGGGAGCGGGAAGGCAGTGGTTGCCTCAGCCATCGCCAGATATTTAACCTGGCTTTGCCCGGGTTATATTTGGCTGTTACAAAAACCAGTATCTAACCAAAAGCCTAATGCGCCATCCTAAATATGACGGCCCCTCCCCGAAGCAAGATGACGTAACGATTTTCTTCACTCTGGTTCCTTTCTCGCGGTGGAACCGGTTTTTTTATGTCCGCTGTTGTCTTTGCCTGAGGACGGCATTAGAGTAACGGACCAACAATGATCGTCGGCATTTTGTAGGAGCGGTCTCCTGACCGCGAATTCCCAAGGCGACACGAATGAAAAATCCTGTCGCCAGCCCGTTCTGGCGGTTCGCGACCAGGAGGTCGCTCCTACAGATAGAAATCCCGACACGACCAACAGGATGACATGACAACCCCACCCATCACCATCATCGGCGGCGGCTTAGCCGGCTGCGAGGCGGCCTGGCAGATCGCCAAACGCGGCGGCCAGGTGCGCCTGTACGACATGAAGCCGCACCGCTTCAGCCCGGCCCACAGCTCGCCGGATCTGGCCGAACTGGTGTGCAGCAACTCGTTGCGCTCCGATGATCAAAACTCCGGGGTGGGACTGCTCAAGGAAGAGATGCGCCGCCTTGATTCGCTCTTGATGGCGGTGGCCGAGGGAAACCGCGTCCCGGCCGGTAAGGCCCTGGCCGTGGATCGCGCCCTCTTCGCCGCCGCCGTCACTGCCCGGATCACCGCCCAGCCCAATATCACCGTCGAGCGCAGCGAGCTCACCACCCTGCCCGCCCCCGGCGCCGCCCCCATCATCATGGCCACCGGCCCGCTGACCTCCGATGCTTTAGCCAGCGCCCTGGCGGCGCTGACCGGCGAGAAACACCTGGCCTTCTATGACGCCATCGCCCCCATTGTCACCGCCGATTCCCTGGACCGCACCGTCATCTACCAGGCCTCCCGCTACGACGACGGCCCCGGTGACTACCTGAACTGCCCCATGGACCACGCCCAGTACCAGACCTTCATCACCGCCCTGGCCGCCGGTGCCAAGGTGCCGCTGAAAGATTTCGAGGAACCCCGCTACTTCGAAGGCTGCCTGCCGGTGGAGGTGATGCTGGCCCGGGGTGACGACACCCTGCGCTTCGGCCCCATGAAGCCGGTGGGGCTGCCCGACCCGCGCACCGGCCGCGACCCCTATGCGGTGGTGCAGTTACGCATGGAAAACCGCGAGGGCACCACCTACAATCTGGTGGGCTTCCAGACCAAGCTGACCTACCAGGCCCAGACCGAGGTCTTCCGGCTGATCCCCGGCCTGGAAAAGGCCGAGTTCGCCCGTCTGGGGAGCATCCACCGCAATACCTTTGTCTGCGGGCCGCTGGTTCTGGAGCCCACCCTGCAATGTAAAATGCGGCCGGATCTCTTGCTGGCCGGCCAGCTCACCGGGGTGGAAGGCTATGTGGAGTCCACCGCCATGGGGCTTCTGGCCGGGATCAACGCTTGGCGCCTGGCCACTGGCCTGGCCCCGGTGACGCCGCCCCCGGAAACCGCTCTGGGCAGTCTGGTTGTACACCTGACCAATAGCGACCCCAAACATTTTCAGCCATCGAATATTAACTTCGGCCTCTTCCCGCCCATCAACCTGAAGATGCCCAAAAAGAACCGAGGAGCTTACCGTGCCGAACAAGCCCTGCTCGCTTTGGAAAACTGGCGCCGGATTGAGGCGCTGTAAAGGTTTCGCACTCATTCTCATTGCCTCACTGATCCTCTTGCTGCCCATGCTGGCCCGAGCCGCCCAGCCGCCAATGGTAAATCTGGAGATCGGCTTTGACCTGGAACACGCCCAGCTAAACGGCGTAGCCACCATCGAATTCCCCGCCCAGTCCGGCGACCTTCTGCACCTATCGGGGATGATCGTCACCGGCCTCTGGGTCGAGGGCAAGAGCATCGATCTGACCGACCTGCAGCAACCCTACTTCGCTGATCCCAACCATGAAGTGGCCATTGCCCCGGCCGAACATGCCCAGACGGTAAAGATCGCCTACACCCTGGACTTAAGCCAAGGCGGTGGCCCGGTCAGCGACCTGATCAGCCCAACCGGCATCTCCCTGACCGGCAACTGGCACCCGCTTCTCCACCAGGTGGCCATCTTCCACCTAAAAGCCGAGTTACCCACCGACTTCACCGCCATCTCCGAGGCGGAGGAGATCGTCAGCACCCCCAACCCCACCGGGCAGAGCGTCTCCTTCACCTTCGTTCATCCCCTGCCTGGACTCAACTTCATCGCCGGTCCCTTCGAGGTCAGCCGCGCCACCTTTGGGCAGGGATGCGAACTCTACACCTACTTCTTCGCCGAAGATCGCGAGCTGGCCGCCAACTACCGCGACAAGGCCCTGGCCTACCTGGCCCGTTACGAGGCCATGCTCGGGCCTTTCCCCTACCGCCGTTTCAGCGTGGTGGAAAACCGGCTGCCCACCGGCTACGCCATGCCCACCTTCACCGTCCTGGGGCAGAGCGTGGTGCGGCTGCCCTTCATCGCCGACACCTCCCTGGGCCACGAGATTGTCCACCAATGGTTCGGCAACAGTGTGCGTCCCAGCGACGAGGACGGCAACTGGTCGGAAGGTCTGGCCACCTTGCTGGCCGACCAGCTTTACCAGACTGAACAAGGCCAGGGCCGCGACTACCGCAAGCAACAGCTCACCGCTTATCAGAGCTATGTCCACACCGATAACACCATGACCCTCAAGCAGTTCAGCGGCGCCCGCAGCCACCTCCTCTCCGGCCAGGAGGCCAGCCGGGCCGTGGGCTATACCAAGGCGGCCCTGGTTCTGCACATGTTGGAGAATCGCCTGGGCGAGGAAAAATTTCTCGCCGGGTTGCGTGATTTTTACCAGCGTTTCAAATACCACCAGGCGGGCTGGGCCGATCTGGAAACCAGCTTTGAAACCGTCTCCGGCGCCACTCTGGACGATTTTTTCAAGCAGTGGCTGGAGCGAGCCGACCTGCCCACCATAGGCATTACCAAGGCCACGGTCAGCGAGGAAGAGGGTAAAGCCATTCTGCACTTCACCATTTCCCAATTCAGCGCCATTCCCTACCAGTTAACGGTGCCGGTGCGAGTGACCACCGACGCCGGTGATATCTCCCGTAACGTGGAAATTTCCGCCAAGGACACCGAGGTGGAGATCCCTTTGACGGCGCAGGCTCTAACCGTGATCCTGGATGAAAACTACGAACTCCTGCGCCAGCTCAACAGCTGGGAACTGGCGCCGGTCTGGAGCCGCTTCGCCGGGGCGGCCAAAAAGCTGGTGGTGGTCGATGCCAACGGCGGCGAAGAGCTCTATGCGCCGCTGCTTGCCGCCCTGATTGAGCAAGGCGGCCGGGTGGTTGCCGATGCTGAGGTCAAGGAGACTGACCTGGCCGCTGGGGCGGTAATTTTCCTGGGCCCAGCTTCCAAAACAGCCCGACGCCTCTTCGCCAACCCCAACCTCCCGGCCGATGGCTTCACCGTCGCGGTCCTGGCCAATCCGCTAAACAGTGCCGAAACCGCAGTCCTGGTGGCCGCCGCCAACCCCGTCGAGGTGGAACGGGCCGCTTACAAACTCCGCCATTACGGTAAGTACAGCTACCTCCACTTCGCCGACGGTCGCCTGCTCGACAAAAAGATCAGCGAAACCGACGCCGGCCAGATCTTTACCATCAACGAGCCTCCGGGCGGCCTGTCCCTGCCGGAAAGGTTGACCTTCTCGGCCATCACCGCCAAACTCAAGGACACCCGGGTGGTTTATATCGGCGAAACCCACACCCGCCTGGAGGATCATCTCCTGCAACTGCGGGTAATCCGGGCCATGTACCACCAGAACCCGGAATTGGCCATCGGCATGGAGATGTTCAACCGGGTGGACCAGCCGGTCCTTGACCGTTACCTCCTCGACCACACCATTGACGAAAGCGCGTTTCTCCGCCAGAGCCATTACTTCAGCAAGTGGAGCTATGATTACCGCTACTATCGCGATATCATCAACTTTGCCCGGGCCAACCGCATCCCGATAGTGGCGCTAAATCTGGATAAAGAAACCGTCAGCTCCATTTACAAGGGCAAGGGGCTGGACGGCCTGGACAAAGAGATCCGCGCCAGCCTCCCCCCCGAGCGCGACCTTTCCTTGCCTAACTACCGGGAACGGATCATCTCCTTTTTCATGATGCACCCGCAGCAACCCGGCCAGGAGAACAAGTTCAACGACTTTTTCCAGGCCCAGGCCATCTGGGACGAGACCATGGCGGAGACGGCGGCGGACTATCTGCGCCGCAATCCCGAGAAGCGGTTGGCGGTGGTGGCCGGACGCGGCCATGTGGAAAAGGCAGACGGTATCCCACCCCGCCTGCTTCGGCGGCTGGAGGTGAGTCAGACAGTGCTGCTGAACAGCGAAAGCAAGGAGATCACCGGTGAATCCGCCGATTTCGTGCTCTTCTCACCCCCGGCGGAATTACCGCCCCCGGCCATGATGGGCGTGGTTCTCAAGCAGGATGGCGACCGGGTGTTGATCGATGATATTTCTCCCCACGGTCAGGGGGGGAAAATGGGGCTCCAGAAAGGCGATATCTTCCTGAGCCTGGATGGGCAGCCGATCAAGACCATTGAAGATCTGAAGATCATCATGTTCTTCAAGAAACACGGCGGCGACCAGGTCAAGGTTAAGATCAAGCGGCTACGTAAGATCTTCCCCGACCAGGAACTGGAGATGGTGATTCCTCTGTAAAGAAGTGCCTAAAGTGCCTGCACTCATCACGAGACAAGGATGTTTAGAATTCGTCATTGCGAGAAGGGGCGCAGCCCCGACGCGGCAATCTTTTTCAACCGGTGGGTGTTTTTTTGTGGGAGCGGCTTTAGCCGCGAATGTTGGGGAAAGAATATTTGGAAGTCTTTAACCAATTCGTAATCTGATTACCACTAATCTTCAGCCAGTCTTTTTCGTCATTCCGGCGCAGGCCGGAATCCAGGAAAAGCTGCCAATCTCTCTGGATTCCGGCCTGCGCCGGAATGACTTTGAAACCAGTGCCAGATCAGTGCAAAAAAAGATGCGTTATCAACACGATACAAGGATGTCCTGTGTGTCTGCTGAAGATTAGTGGCAATCAGAATTCGTAATTCATAATTGATTAAACACATGCGCCCAACCATCATCACTATCCTGCTGCTGAGCTTAAGCAACCTGTTCATGACCTTCGCCTGGTACGGCCACTTGAAGGAACTGAACACCCGCCCCTGGATCGTCGCCGCCCTGGTGAGCTGGGGCATCGCTTTTTTCGAGTACCTGTTGCAGGTGCCAGCCAATCGGGTCGGTTTCACGGTGATGAGTATCGGCCAGCTCAAGATCCTCCAGGAGGTCATCGCCCTGTCGGTGTTTGTGCCCTTCGCCTTTTTCTACCTGCGCGAACCATTGAAGTTGGACTATCTCTGGGCCGCCTGCTGCATCCTGGGGGCGGTGTTCTTCATGTTTAGGGAAAAGCTCTTCGGGGCTTGAACTGCAGGGAGAAAAATTACCATCTGGGGGTCTAACGGTTTGACATCATCGGCAAATCAAGTTAGATATTCAAATCAGGAATGAATACCAAATAGATTATCTAATTTCCTGAATAGCCTTTATCTCCCGCAACAAGCTTGTCATCCCCGCAGGTCTTTAGCGGGGAGCCATTTTGCCTTGATTTATCGAGAAATGGATTCCCGATTACTACCTCGGGAATGACGAAATCGGGCTTTTCCAAGAGGCTCAGTGTTCTGCGGAAGATTTCGCTAATCAGGTCTAATTTTGTCATCCCAAATATCGCTAGGAGACTATCATGAAGATCACCATCGACCGCAACGTGGTGGAGTTGACCCCCGCCAACGCCCAGGAAACCGCCGATCTGGAAACCCTCTGGCGGGTGCTCATCGACTGCGTCAAAGAGACCCGCACCCTCACCCCCATCGGCGAGTACATCCCGACCAAGAATAACCTGGCCCGCTTTACCATTGAGGGCGTGGCCGGAGGTTTGGCCGCCACGTCCGACCACAGCGCCAATGACGACTGCACCTACATCTGCATGACCTGTAACAAGTACAGCAATCTCAAAGCCGGGGAAGCCGTGCCGCTCTGCTGCGGGGTGACCATGGAACCGGTGGCCTGAGAAATTTCCGCAACAACGAATAACTTCGGGGGAAACCGCCATCCTGGTGGTTTCCCCCGTTTTGTACCACAACCGCAAGCATGACGAGTCCAGAGCTACGGCTCGACCCTAATTCCCCTTTTCTTCAGATCTTCCAGCACCTTGCCGATCTGCGCCGCGTTACAATCATCAATCACATAGATGTTCTTCATGCCATCGACGAAATGCAGCACCAGATGGCCGCTACCGTCCAGTTCGGCCCAGCGAATATAGTCACGATCCAGCCAAGGCCCAATCTCCACCATGAAATCATTCAAGCTACAGTTTTTCATAAGCGCCTCCTTTTTCTTAATACTATCATTTTCCGGAACGGATAAGGCAAGGGTGGATTTGCCAAAAAACAGCGCCCCGGAGGCGCGGCCCCATCAGCAAACTCCTTGCGGTTGGCTCTAGAATTCCCTTAGCGAAAAACCTTCCCGACGCAACAACGCCGCAGTCACCCCCAGCACCCGCCCCGCCCCGCAGGAAGGGCTGCCGGATTTGAGAAAAATTCCGGCCACCGGTAGTTCCCTGGCCAGCCTTAAAACCTGCTCCGCCCCGGCGACGAAATTGGCGGTGACATCCACGCCCGACTTGGTCACCACCTGCGCCCGGCCCTCCAGCACCGCCGCCCCATCGCCACCCACCAGATCGGCGGGTTCCCGGGGGGTGGGCAAGCCGCCCAGTTGCTCGGGGCAAACTGGCACACAAAACTTCCCGACCAACGCCAAGCGACACTCGGGATACTCCTTCACCCGGCCGTCGTAGCGGCAGGCCAGGCCAATCAGACACCCACTGACCAGGTAGACCGGCGAATGCTGACTATTGTTCTCCGTGGTCATGAGTTACTCCCAATTAAAGCATGAATCAATTTGTCAAAAATCAAGTGGGCTGCGGGCATCCTTGATCGTGGAACTCTTCACTGTGTGGGTGTAGATCATCGTGGTTTTCAAGTCGCTGTGGCCCAGCAATTCCTGAATGGTGCGGATATCGAAGTTGGCCTGGAGCAGATGGCTGGCGAAACTGTGGCGGAAGGTGTGCGCCGAGGCGCGTTTGCAGAGCCGAGCCTTGCCGACCGCCGCCCGGATTGCCTTCTGCACCCGGGTTTCGTGCAGGTGATAGCGCCGATACTCCGAGGTTTCCGGAACTTTAGTGAGTCCCTGAGCCGGAAAGAGCCATTGCCAGACAAACTCCTTGGCCGCCCGGGGATATTTTTGCTCCAGGGCAGTAACCAAAAAGACCCCGGCGTACTTGCGATCTAAATCTCGCTGGTGCAGATCCTTCAATTTCTCAACTCGGCTCCGGAGTTCCGGGATTAATGCCTCGGGAAGCGGCACAGTGCGATCCTTCTGGCCTTTGCCATCATGGACGGTGATTACCCCCATCTCAAAGTTCAGACATTGCATACGCAGATTCAGGCACTCGAAGAGCCTCAGGCCACAGCCATAAAGAACTTTCACCACCAAATCATAGGGCGGCGACAGATGGGTAATAATAAGGTCGATCTCCTCGCGGGTCAGCACCACCGGGATATAAGGCCGCCTCTTGGCCCTGACTACCCCGTCCACCTTGCCGAATTCCCGGTGCAGAACGTGCCTGAAAAAGAACAGCAAGGCATTGAAGGCCTGGTTCTGGGTCGAGGCCGCCACAGTACGCTTTACCGCTAGCCAGGTCAGGAATTCCTTGACGTCATCCACCGCTAGCGATTCCGGCTGCTTGCTGCGGGTAAAAGCCTGGAATTTTCGCAGCCACTGCCGGTAGGTCTTTAAGGTCTTGCGGGAATAGTGGCGGAGTAGAATTTCATCTTCAAGACTGGTGTATTCGGTTTTCCAGGAGACACCGGATGTGGTCTGTGATTTTGCGAAGTCTCCACCTTCCCAGATGGATACCAGCCCATACGCAGACAACGGCGGCAGATCGGAAGGCGCCTGGACAGCGCAAGGTTTGCGGGAAATTGGTGGCGCGGTGCGGGGTAAAACAGATGCCTTTGGGCCAGGCAAAGTTGGGTCTTCATGGAGCCGTTGCGGCTTCGGGGATTCAGGATTCCTCGTCAGATCATAATATAAGGAGACTGCCTGGGCCGCCTGCTTGCATTGCCATTCCAGCAATTGTTTTCCCAGAAGCTTGTCCAAAAAGGGCGCAAGGTTGTTTTCGTCACCTGGTTCGACTTGGTGTTTCAGGCAAAAATCAAGGTAAAATCGCAGCCAGTTTGAATAGTAAGGTCTAGCGGATTCAGGAATCTTTTCAGCAAGCAACGCAGCGTCGAAGAGTACCTGAAGTGAAGGAGGAATGTTGAGCATTGGGAGATCTCCAGAAACTGTATATCTACCTGTTATGGGATGATATACAGAAAGGCAATCGTTTGCCAGAAAAACCATTGTCAGAGATTTTTTTTAAGGATATAGAACACTTGATGGTGAGTCAACCGATGTCAGACTCAAACAAACGGTTGGCAATCGCATCCAGAGGGATACGGTAGGCCACAAAGCCGGGATGATATCCAGAAACTGCTGAATAACTTGTTATGCATTGCGCGACCGACTCGGAGCGAATCTATGAAAAACAGAATTACTATCTTGATAGCCACTCTGTTAGTGGTGCTTGTCGTGGCAGAGCGCACAAGCGCACAAGATTGCTATCAGTCTTCAATTCTTAGCCCATCACCGTTCATGGGAAATAATGAAGAGATATTCAAACTTGCCGATGGATCATTGTGGGAAGTGAAGTATGAATATGAATATTTATACGAATACTACCCATCAGTGATCATTTGTCCGAGTCAAAATAAACTGATTATTGGGAAGAAGTCGCTCAATGTTGAACTCGTATCGGCTCCGCAGAAGAAGGAAGCAGGCTCGCCAAATGGAACGTCAGCGCAAGCTGGAAAGTGGGAAATTTTTGAAGAATCAAATCTTCAAGGAAGCATCAGTGGGACTGTGCAGCAAGGTCGAATATTCAAGACAACTTCTGGCAATGTGTACGAAGTTACAGGGCTAACGTTGCAGCTTGTGCTGGAGCTTCAGCCGGAAGTGCTGGTTTTGAGGAGCAGCGAAACCTACAAGCTAATCGTTAAAGGATTCGACGAGCCATTGATTTGCAGAAAGCTAAATTAGGTCCGTCATGCCAATGCATGACATTGCATTCGAGAGGGGCACGCAAAAAGCGGCGTGCCCACAACATTACGATATGTACCACACCAAAACCGAATCACAAAAATGTTGGTAGCATAATCTAACGTTGAAGGACAAAAAATATGTTGAATATTCTGAAAAATACGGCCTTTTTACTTACAACTCTTGTTTTCATACCTTATTGTTTCTCCGCAACTATCCCAGACATGAAAGTTTGTTGTACTACAAGTACTCCAAAAGTATCTTTCCCTTTCCCAGGACAACCAGAGGTCTTTTCAAACCCTGAATTTCCAGAAGCGTATACTTATAAGGACACTACAAACTACAACAGCTATCAGTTTTATTATAAGAAAATAGACAAATCGCTTAACGAATCTCAATATCTTGGGATGGTCAGAGACCAGAGAATAAAGAGCGTTAACGCTACCTTGATAAGCAAGAAAATATACAAATCAGGCAACAAGACTATCTCTGACTACAGTTACTTTTATTACAACCTTGGCATCAAAAAAATTAGTCATGTAAAATCCGTTAGTACAGACAACATATATTATAGCTGGGCAGTACAATCATACGAAGGCAGTAGCAAATACTCGGCTGATTATATTTTCGATAATTATTCAAAATACGTAGACAATGACGGAGGATTCTGCAAATAATTAATCCCGCTGTCAATTAACGTAAGGCAATGCATACAAAATGAATAAAGCAGAACTTGTCGGCACATTTAGAACTGCCATTAATAACTGCAAGCTTGTCTATGCTTCGATGTTGTTGTTCTCTCACGATGATATGCCAAAAATATATAGGCAGCTGTCAGACGCTATAGACATACCTCGTCCTTATGATGAAATAGAAATTATTAGTTTGTTAACAGACAGAGATGTATCAAAAATTGCATTCAGCGAATTATATGATACTGTACACAGGGCAGCACTGAAGGAATTGTTTGAAATAACTAAATATTATTGTGAGTTTACAGGCCAACTAAAGATTATTCAATCTCAAGGCTGGTATCAATTCTGGCGAGTGTTAAGAAATTGCCTGTCTCATGATTTTAAACTCCAGTTTAATGAATACGATTTAAAGAAATTACCAGTATCTTGGGGGAAGTTAACAATAGATATGGCCATGGAAGGCAAGAATCTAACTCATGGCAACTTTTCAAGACAAGATATTGTCGCTTTTTTGACGGAAGTTTCTGATTTTATAGAGAAAGAACTAGCATAACAAACCAATTAACCAGACCGCGTAAAATCCCGGCGATTTTACTGCAACTTCATAGGCGCGGTCTGGTTATCGGAACGTTATGCTTATAGGAATCAAAAATGAACATAAAATTTACTATAACTGAAAAAGACATTGACACATTTTTCGAATATTTCCTGACATTCAGGGACGTTGCTTGCTAGTTTTCTATTGCCACAACTTTAACCGCACTATACATTTACCCCATGCCACGACAACCTCGCCTTGACATACCTGACACCCTGCATCACGTCATCGTCCGCGGAATCGAAAAACGTGACATCTTCGCGGATGACGATGACAAGGAACGCTTTGTCTCCCGCCTTGCCTATCTTCTCACGGACAGCTCGACCAAATGCTTTGCCTGGGCGCTCATGTCCAACCATTTTCACCTGCTGCTGATGCCGACTAAGGCCTCCTTATCAGAATTCATGCGCCGCCTGCTGACTGGCTATGCCGTCTATTTTAACCGGAAACATCAACGGGCCGGACATCTCTTCCAAAACCGCTACAAATCCATCATCTGCGAGGAAGAACCGTATTTTCTCGAATTGGTTCGCTATATCCACCTAAATCCGCTCCGCGCCGGACTGGTTAGCAATCTGACTGAACTGGACCGCTACCCCTGGAGCGGCCAGGCAGTGCTGATGGGAAATCGCACCATGGACGGCCAAGTTACCGCCGAAGTTCTGGCCCGTTTTGGCAAGGGCAAAGTCCGTTCCACCCGCGCCTATCAGGAATTTATAGCTGACGGCGTTGGTGCCGGGCATCGTGATGAATTGGTCGGAGGTGGCTTGAATCGCAGCCTGCAAGGTAGCGAGGAGCAGGAGATATCAGCCTCCGACGAACGCATCCTGGGAAGTGGCGAGTTTGTTGAAAGACTGACCGCAGTCAAGTCCACCAGCACGCGCTCAAAACTTCATCTTACCCCGGCTGAACTGCTTAGTATTGTTAGTCTTGCCACCGGTGTAGATCCAGAGAAGATCAGCCGACCAAACAAGGAGCGCACAGCGGCCAGGGCCAGAGCGATCTTTTGCTGGCTGGCCATTCGCCACTTGGGCCTCACCGGTAAGGAGGCCGGAGAAGCGACAGGGCTAGGGTCAGCCGGAGTTTCCATTGCCGCCCGGCGAGGGGAAAAAATTATGCAGCAAGACCCTTTATTGAGCAAAAAGATCTCTGAGATACTGGTTTAGAAAGATAGCAAGCAACGCCATCCTCAAAAGCAAATCTGATTACCACTAATCTTCAGCCAGTTTTTCCCGTCATTCCGGCGCAGGCCGGAGGTAGCGAAGACTCCGATCCAGAGAGATTGGCAACTTTCCCTGGATTCCGGCCTGCGCCGGAATGACTTTTGAAGCAAGAAACCGATCAGTGCAAAAACCGCATTATCAACCCTATACCAGGATGCATCTGTATATTGGCTAAAGATTAGTAGTAATCAGAAAAAGCAAACGACAACGGCCCTTTACTTTTACATTAGCGTGTTTTCCGAAAACAGGTAAAATGGCCAGCATGAACAATTTCACTATCGCCGACATCCTTGAGCTTCCACTACAGGAGCGAATTCATCTCGTTGAGCTTATCTGGGACAGTGTTGCCGCAGTGCCTGAGGCCGTTGAAATTTCGCCAGCCCTAAGGGCTGAGCTTGAGGCGCGCCTGGAAGAGTTCGAGGCAAACCCGGAAGCAGGCTACTCCTGGGATCAGGTAAGATCTCTCCTTAAGGACGGTTCATGGCGTTCCGTTTAAGATTTTCTTCGCGGGCGTTGCGTGAAATCGGCGAAGCTCAAGAGTGGTACGAATTTCAGAGCCCAGGACTAGGTGAAGAGTTCATCGCAGCAATGGAGTTGCAACTAAAACGGCTGGAGCAAGCACCGCTGCTCTATGCCGAGGTAATCCCTGGTGTTCGCCGAGCTCTACTACCACGATTCCCTTATGGCATGTTCTTTACGCTGCGGGGTGAGCTCATCCACATATTGGCTGTATTGCACGATGTCCGCAACCCGGGCCGCTGGCCCAAAATCCGCTAGCTTAACCTCAAGCAAACAGCACAAAATCGCGCGCACCCTGGACATCACGCTAAACAATTAACAGTTTATCCACCGACACCAAAACCAATGACCGACCAAAACCGCAAAATTCTCTTGATTGCCGGGCTCAGCGCCCTGCTGATCATGCTTTGGCTGACCTTTTCTCCCTGGGGGGCAATCAGTTATTTCCGATTGGAACGTGAACTGACCGAGGCCAGGAACCGCAACCTGGAACTGGCCGAGACCAACCGCACCATGACCTCGGAGATCGACCGGCTCAAGCACGACTCGACCTACCTGGAGAAGGTTGCCCGCGATCAGTATGGCTTGCTGCGAAAGAACGAGGTGGTCTTCAAGACGCCGCCACCGGTGAAGAAAGAGCGGCATTGATTTTAGCGAACCCAGGCTAGACATTCGCGACCGGGAGGTCGCTCCTACAAGTCCTGTACATGAGTCATCCTCAGCGGCCTAACCGGGCCGCAATCCACGCCGCCGCCCCGGCCAGATCCTCGGCCACATGATTGGGCTGGACCGTTTGGCTGGGGCCGATATACGCCAAATCCCCCCGCCCATAGCCGGTCAAGACCAAAACCGAGGTAGCGCCACAGGCCGCGGCCGCCTTCAGGTCGGACCAGCGGTCACCAACCACAAAGGAGGCGGCCAGGTCAACGCTGTGTTCGGCGGCGGCCCGGGTGAAGAGTCCGATTTTGGGCTTGCGGCAGTCACAATCAACCCGAAACTCCGCCCGCTTGGCCTCGGGATGATGGGGGCAGACGTAGATTCCGTCCACCCTGGCACCCTGCCGGGCCAGTTCGGCAACCATCTTATCATGCACGACCACCAACAGTTCCGGCGGGAAGTAGCCCCGGGCCAGGCCGGATTGATTGGTCACCACCAGCACCGGGATGCCCAGCTCGTTCAAGCTGCGGATCCCCGCCGCTGCCCCCGGCAGCAGAACAAAGCGACTCAGATGGTTTATGTAACCCATCTGTTCGTTGATGGTACCATCCCGATCCAGGAATACCGCCGGACGCAAGCCGCCGTCACTCATACTTTCTCTCCTTTACCTTCGGCCAGCAGCTGGCGCACCGCCGCGAAAACTTCATCGACGCCAATCTCAGTCATGCAACGGAAATCGGCCCGGCAATGGGTACGGAAACAGGGCTGGCAATCCAACTCCTTGCGAACCACCACCGCCCGCTCAGAAAACGGTCCGGTGGCCACCTGATCGGTGGAGCCAAAAATCGCCACCAGCGGGGTATTTTGGGCCGCAGCCACGTGCATCAACCCGGAATCATTGGTCACAAAGGCGTCACAATGGCCAATCAGGGCCATGGCCTCGGCCAGGCTGGTGGCTCCGGCCAGATCGACCACCTGCTTAGGGGCGAAAGCCTTGATGGCACCAGCGGTATAGGCATCGGCCGCGGTTCCAAACACCGGAATAACGGCGTTTAACTCAGTCGCTAAGCGCGCCGCCAGGGCGCCGTAACGCTCCACCGGCCAGCACTTGGCGGGGCCATAAGCGGCGCCAGGATTGAGCCCGATCACCGGCCTCCCCTCCGAATAGGCGATAAAGTCCTTGGCCCAGCTCTCCGCCGCCGGGGCCAACTGCAAAAACAGCTGGTCCGAGCCGAGTTTCATTCCCAGGTCGCGGCAAAGCCCCTGGTAATAATGAACCTGATGCAGCTTTCTGATTTCCGGGCGAATTTTCACCGGATGGGTGAGGAGCAAACGCCGACCATCGCGGCTGTAACCGGCCCGGAGCGGGATGCCCGCCAAGCGGACAATCAGCGCCGCCTTGAAGGCGTTCTGCAGGAGGATTGCCAGATCAAAGTTACGGGCCGCCAGTTGCCGGGCCAACCGCCACAGCCCCCTGGCCCCCCGGTGCTCGCCGTCGCGGTCAAAGATAATCACCTCATCAACATGGGGACTGGCGCGAAAGACATCCGCCACCCAGGGATAGGCCAGAATGGCGATCTGGGCGGCGGGAAAATTAGCGCGGATGGTGCGCACCGCCGGGGTGGTCATGATGGCGTCACCGATCCAGTTGGTGGAGCGGATCAGGATTTTTTTTGGATTACAAGAAAGTATGGTCATATTTGTCATGGTTGTGGGGCAATTCGCGACCGCCCATTGCACCCTACACGTTTAGAGGTTTCCCGTCTGCAAACTTGCTCGGGTATCACTGCCCATCACCCATCGCCTATTGCCTATTGCCCGGTTCCCTCCCCCCCGTCAAGGTTTTTCCCTTGGCAGCAATCCTTTATGAATTGGCCTGGCAAAAAGGCACACTAACTGCCATGATGGCTAAGCAAAAAGTTTGATATCCGAGGCGTAGTGGTTCGCGAAAGCGGAAGCATACTTGGGTATGCTGAGCATTTCG
>Ga0334722_10001077_pt1 | contig 35883 bp, 40 predicted proteins | sample C3_bottom_MG_FD_207210 | JGI IMG/M metagenome (GOLD analysis project Ga0334722, IMG submission 207210) | Sediment microbial communities from Yellowstone Lake, YNP, Wyoming, USA - C3_bottom | ecosystem: Environmental > Aquatic > Freshwater > Lake > Sediment | place: USA: Wyoming | collected... | reverse complement strand
CTACCTGGTGACGCCGGACATCAACGCCACCAAGCTCATCCCGCCCGGCGGCGCGTCCGCCGCGGTCGGCATCGCCACGATCTCGGTCGACGGCAAGACCATCACGTTCCCGAACACCGTGACGGCGTTCGTGATCGCGTACGTCCCCGCACCGAAGGTCGCGCTCGCCACCAAGTTCGCGCAGTAAGCGGCGGCGCGCAGGCGAGCGCGCCCCATCCCTCTCAACCCCAACCACCACCAAGTCGCCCCAGCCACCACGTCCCGCCGTCACGCGTACGACGGCGGATCAACGGTCGGATAGAGAGCGGGACAGGAAAGGCAAGCGACAATGCCGAGCACGCCCCCACCGGGCACGACCGCGCCTCCCGGCGATCCGCCTCTTGGCGATCCCGCTGCCATCACGCCACCCGAGACCCCGCCGCCCGCGCCGCCCGCGCCGCCTGTGACGCCGGCCCCCGTGATCACCCAACCGCCCGCGAGCTCGATGCTCGAGGCGGACGATCCCGAGGGCATCGTCGAGGACGGCGAGTTCATGCGAGTCCCGACCTCCAAGTTCCGCGAGCTCAAGGCCAAGGCCGAGAGCAAGGGGCGCAAGACGGTCGAACAGCGCATGAACCAAGTCCTCAGCGCGCACGGTTTCTCGTCTCTCGACGCCATGGCTGCCGGATTCGTCGACCTCTCCAAGCGCTTCGCCGATCTCGAAACAAGGAGCACGACCGTGACCAGCCCCGATCCCAAGAACCCCCCCGCCGGCGTGCCCGGCATCGTCCCGCCGGCGACTCCGCCGGCCGCACCGGTCGCGGGATTCGCGCCGCCCGGAGGCGCCCCGCCGCCCGAGCAGCGCCGCTACGACGGCGACGCGCGCGACCGGATCCGCAAGGAGAAGGAGCGTAACGCCCAGGCGATCGCCGAGGCGCAGCGTCTCCAGACCGAGGCGACCGCGCAGCGCGATCAGTACGCGCGCGACCTCGAGACCTACAAGAAGCACCAGGTCGTTCGCGACTCGCTGATCCGCGCCAATTGCGTCGATCCCGACTACACCCTCGGGCTCTACGCCAAGGCGACGGAGAAGCTCAAGCCCGAGGATCTGGAGAAGTTCGACCTCGCGACCTGGACCGAGACCGTGAAGAAAGAGCGCCCGTTCCTGTTCCAGGCGGCGGTCGTTCCCCAGCCCGCTGTGACCGGCCCCGCCGGCGCGCCACCGTCGCCCCCGTCTCCTGCGCAGACCACGGGTGCGGCGGCCGACGGCGCGAAGGTGGACTACCGCACCATGACCCCGGACCAGCTCAAGCGATCGCTGGCCGAGCAGGGGATCCGCCCCGGCTCGAAGTAGCGATCGCGTCCGTCCGGGACCCGGACGATGCCGCACGGATTCTTGTGCGGGTCGAGTGACCGCGATAGCGTCTGCGCAAGAGGAGATCACCAGTGCCTTCGTTCAGCGCGATTCTCGACACCCCGCAGTTCCGTGCGCTCGTCCAGCAGGGCGCGCTGGACAAGACGTTCCAGGTGGCCCTCTTCCCCGAGCTCCTGTGGCGCTCGGAGGCGGAGTTCGACAAGTGGGAGGCCAACGCCGGAGACGAGAAGATCTTCACCGGCAAGGGCCTCATGGAGGTCAAGACCGCCCCGCTCGCTCCTGGCGTCGACCCGACTCCGGCCGGGTACGACACCGAGCAGTGGAAGGCGGTTTGCGTCCAGTACGCCAACTCGATCGACACCCACCTCCCGACCGCGTACATGGCGGCGGTCAACAAGCTGTTCGAGGACATCGCCCAGCTCGGTCTCAACGCCGGGCAGACGATCAACCGCCTCGTCCGCGATCGCATGTACAACGCCGGGCTCTCCGGGCAGACCGTCATCGACGGCACCCAGGGCTCGAGCACGACCATCCGCGTGAAGCGCCTCAACGGCTTCACCCGCGCGCGCCGGCCCGATCTCGCGGCCGGCTCGCAGGTCCGCTACGACCCGGTCACGGCGGCGAACCCGCTGCCGGTGACGTTCTACCTGGTCGGCGTGCCGACCGCGCGCAACGTCACGGGCTTCACGCCCGACTTCGCCGGCGACGAGATCGGGCCCGGCACCATCACGATCGACGTCGCGATCGCGCCGAACGATCGCGAGGCGCTGATCGCGTCGAACGCGAGCTACATCGTCCGGTCGGGCGGTGGTCGGCGCGTCGATGACGTCGGTGCGGCGGACCGCATCGCGCTCATCGACATCCGCAGCGCGGTCGCCCGCCTGCGGAACATGAACGTCCCGAAGCACGGCGACGGCTTCTTCCACGCCCACGTGGACCCGACGGCCAACGCGCAGTTCTTCGCCGACAACGAGGTGCAGCGCCTCAACATCGGCGTCCCGGACGGCATCATGTACAAGGAGATGGCGATCGGTCGGATGCTGGGCTGCGTGTTCTTCGAGAACAACGAGTGCCCGCAGACGATCAACGTCAACCTCCTGTCCGGCAAGACGGACGGCACGGTCGACAACTACGACCCCACCAAGGAGTCGTTCGCCGGGGAGCTCTACAACCTCGGCGACCCGGCGACCTCGGCGGCGCTAGTGCACCGGACGATCGTCACCGGCGGCGCGTGGCTCCGCGAGTACTGGGTCGACCAGGGCGGGTTCGCGACCGACGCGGGCTACCAGGGCACGGCCGAGCAGGGCGCCAGCATCGAGAACGGCGAGGTCACCGTGAAGGTGGATCGCGTCTGGATGTTCATGCGCCGGCCGCAGAACCGCCTGCAGAACCAGGTGGCGAACACCTGGTCCTTCCTCGGCGACTGGGTGCCGCGCACCGACGGCGCCACCGGCGACGCGGCGATGTACAAGCGCGCGGTCGTCATCGAGAGCGGCGAGAGCACGGTCTGATCGACAGCCGCGAGAGCCATACCCCCGACGGTGGCTCTCGCGGCGCTCCTGCGCTCCTCGTGTGGTAGCGCGCCGCCGGGACAGCCCGGCGCGCAGCGCGCCACCCGAGACCCCCCATGGGACAGAATCCGCAGCGAGACGCCGTCGACCCCCTCACCCAGGCCAGCGTGGCCGAGGACGGGGCGAAGATCGGCAAGCGCAAGGTGCAGGAGATGCGCGACAAGACCCTCGCCGAGGCGCGAGAGATCCTGGACGCGCCAGGCTTCACCGACGTCGGCGCCAACGCGTTCAGCGAGCTCAAGGAGCACGAGCTCCGCGGCGAGTGCGTGAAGCGCGGGATCGTGTCGGCGAACATCATGAGCGTCGAGGAGATGGCGACGGTGCTCTACGCCGCCGACCTCAAGCGGCGCCGCGACCTCATCAAGGTCCGCGCGCCGGCGCCGCTGATCGAGCAGCCGGGCATGGCGCGCATCCCGCGCATGCGCGGCCTGCCGCCGTCCAAGGATGGCAAGTTCCGCGCGAAGGCCGACAAGCTGGTCTCGGTGGCCGGCTACAGCACCAAGGTGCACGCCGGCGCCATCCTCGAGCTCGCGGGCTACGGCGCTCGCGCGCTGGAGAGCCTGGTCGAGCAGGGCCTCGAGCTGGAGGCGGTCACGCCGGATCTCGACCCGCCGGCGGAGGCGCCCGCGGCCTGATGCTGTCGGAGGAGAACATCGCCCGCGCCCGCGCGCACCTCGGCTACGTCGGGACCTCGCCCCAGTACGGCCTCGCCTGGGGCCTGCCGATCGCGGTCCCGATGGCGTCGCAGTTCGAGGGCGCGATCCGGCACATCCTCGCCGTGCACGAGAACCGCGTGATCGAGATGCTCGACGTCATGGACGCGATCGAGTGCCAGATGGTCAAGGCCACCAAGCTCCTGATCGCCCAAGAGGCGGCGAGCGGCGCCAAGCCCAATCTCAACGTGGGCGACGATCTCGAACACGAGTACGTCCGGTGGGCGTGGCGGCTGTGCGACCTGCTCAACTGTGTCCCGAACCCGTACTCGGAACGCTTCAAGGCCGGGCGTCGGTCCAACGTCGGCAACGTCCGGGTGATCGGGTAGCCCCGTGGGGCTCTCGACCGGATGCACCTGCGGATCGCCCGGCCTCGGCTGCCGGTGCACGTTCACGCCAGGCGGCCACCTCGGCGATCAGTGGGTGGATCTCGAGGACGCTCTCCGCGACGTCGACGCCGCGCTCGGCTTCCGGCCGTACGCGGTGCACATCGTCTGGACCCGCTACGCCGGCGACCGCGTCGGCGTCGGCCCGGAGATGATCGTCGGCGAGTTCGAGATCCTGCCGGTCCCCAAGGTCGGCGACCTGTCGGGGATGGTCCGCCAGCTCACGCCGGCGCAGATCGAGGAAGTCGGGACGGTCGTGCTCACCGGTGTCTCCGGCGCCTACACCGAGGATCAGGTGAGCCTGCGCCCGGCCGGCGGTGGCGGTCTGCCGCCGAACGAGGCCGCGTACTACGAGATCCGGTATCGCGACGGCGCCCGCCGGCGCTTCACGCTGTCCGGGGTGCCCGGGTTCAACGCCGAGGCGATGGAGTGGACGATCGTCCTCCGGCTGTTCCAGGGCCAGCGAGCTCGCGCGACGGGGGCGCCGCGGTAAATGGCGGTCCTGCGCATGAACCTCAAGGAGTGGAAGCGCTACCACGAGCGCCTCGCGGACCAGTTCCACCCGGCGGCGCTTCGCGGCGCGCGCTCGGCCGCGCTCGCCACGGTGGCGGTCGCGCAGCGACGGACCCGCCAGGCGCCGCCGGCGAACCCCGCCGGCAAGGGCAAGGGTGGTGCGGTCAACACCGGCGACTACCTCCGGCGCTGGCGCTGGATCACCATCTCGGATGGCGCGCGCGTGCTGAACGATCACCCCGCCGCGGCGGTGATCGAGTACGGGCGCCGCCCCGGATCCGCCCCGCCGCCCGAGCAAGCGATCCGCGACTGGCTGATCCGCCGGCTCCGGTGGAAGGAAGCCAAGGCCAACCGCGCCGCGCGAGCGGTCGCGATGGCCATCGGCCGACGTGGTCTCCTTGCGCGGCACGTCCTGACATCCGAGGATGCGGTGCAGGAGATCGCGAAGATCCTCGAACGCGAAGTCCGCCACGAGCTCGAGCGCGAGCTGGCCCGCCGCCCATGACCATCTGCCACGACTACAGCGCGACCCGCACCATGCCCGATCTCGGGGCATCGGAGGCGCCTCCGGTCACGCCCGATGAGGCCGACGGCCTGCTCGTGCGCGAGGCGCGCGACCTCAAGCTGATCAAGAGCACCGGGCTCGCGATGGTCGACGTGCACACCGGGGTGACGCGCGCGCTGCGCTCGTACCTCGAGAGCCTCAACGGTGAGCACGAGGGCCGGCCGACGCGGTTCCATCGCGTCGTCGAGGACTGGGCCGACGTGTACGAGGAAGGTGGCACCTACCCCGTCGCGGCGGTGTGGTCCGAGGACGAGGGCATCTACGGCGGCTACGTCGGCGCCGGCGGACTGCCGGCCAAGGAGGTCGCCACCGGGCTCGAGGAGCCGGCGGTCTCGTACCTCCAGGAGCGCGGCGACTTCACCGTCGACGTCGTGGCGCGCGCCTACTGCAACGACAAGGAGGAGCGCGTCGGCGTCCGGCGGATGCTGGACGAGGCGTTCGCGCCGGTGTCGTGGTCGGGCGGGTTCTTTCTGCGGATGCCCTTCCACTACAACTCGATCGCCGCGTACACGCTCCTCACCGGCCAGATGATCGAGGACGTCGACACCGTCGGGCCGGGCATTCGCTCGGTGCAGTTCAAGTTGCGCGCGCGCACGTCGTGGCTCCGCCTGTTCAACTCCACCCGTTTCCGTCCCCAGCGCTTGCCGAGCGAGATCGTTCCGGCCGGCACGCTTCCCGGTCGCTAAGGAGGATCCGATGTCCGGTTTCTTTCGTCGCTTCGACACCATGCCCCCCAAGGAGACCCTCACCGAGATCGAGGGCGTCGTCGTCATCGACGGCCAACAGCCCGGCCAGGTCGCCGGCATCGGCTCCGGTGTGGCGTGCATCATCGGGGAGTTCGCCGACTGCACCTACGGCGTGAACATCGACGCCAACGGCGTGGTGACCACGCTCTGCCAGCCGGTGGAGGTGTTCAGCTCGGCCGACCTCGACGACAAGCTCGGCGGCTTCGACGAGACCCTCGGCGAGTTCGGCGGCGTCGGCGGCAACGGCTGGCTCGAGCTCAAGAACAAGCGGTTCCCGCGCCTGGTCGCGGCGCCGATCAACTACGCGAGCTCGCAGGGCATCCGCGTGTGGCGCAAGCTCGCGACGTGCACGAGCGCCACCGATCCGAACCCGATCGTCGAGGTGACCGGCGCGGCCGTCGCCGCCGGCACCGAGTTCAAGAACGGCAACAACCGCGTCCACCTGGCCGCGCGCGTGCGGTTCCAGGGCACGGTCTACTACTGGAGTGCGACCGACGGCGGCGCGACCTCCGCCGGCGCTGCGGCGTTCCAGTCGTTCACCAGCGCCTCGGGCACGTTCCAGACCTTCGTGCGCCCGGACGGCAAGACCGGCGTCCAGGTCGGCGACATCGTCGTCATCGGTGTCATCGGCGGCGCCGGCGCGCTCGGCGCCAACGCGGACACCTACCGCGTCCGCCTGGTCACGTCGGGCACCGCGCTCTCGCTCGAGAAGCTCGACGGCACCAACTTCGACTGGACCACGACCACGAACCTGCCCTACCGGATCCACCCGGGCGACGTCGCCGACACCGGCGGGCTCGCGGCGGTCGCGACCCAGTCGGGCTACCGGATCCCGGCGCGCCCGCTCGACGCGACGATCGCGATCAACCTGCTCCTGACCCCGACCGTGGTGCCCGACGCGCTCACCGGCACCACCGCGGCGCCGCTGTCCGGCCTCATGGCGCGCAGCGCGCCGGTCACCGGGCTCGTGTACACCGCGACGATCCAGGCGCCGAACGCGGTGAACAACGCCGCGATCGACTCGCTCTACGACAGCGCGATCAATGCGCTCCTCGCCGACGATCTCCCCGAGCGCGAGGTCAACATCATGTGGAGCGCGCGGCACTCCGACACGATCGCGACGCTCCTGCGCGCCCACGTGCTGCGGCAGAAGCAAAACGGGATCGGCCGGATGGCGCACATCGCGCCGGCGCTGTCGCAGGTCAACGTCTCGACGGTGCTCGGCGACGTCGCGCCCGGCGTCGGCGCCAACCGCGCGCGCGAGGTGGTCTACAACTGGCCCGGCGTGCTGACCTTCGTGAAGGAGGCGGTCGGCAAGTCGGTCAAGATCGCGACCGGCGTGCTCGTCACCGACGGCTACCTCGACGTGCCCAGCGACGGCTTCGCCGTCATGTGCGAGTCGGTGATCGCGCCCGAGCGGAACCCGGGCGAGGCGTCCGACAACATCAAGACGGCGATGGCCAAGGTGGTCGGCCTCCAGAGCGGCCTCCCCGCCGGCATGGACATCAACGTCTACAAGCGCATGAAGGCGCGCGGCATCATGGGGCCGCGGATCGACCGCAACAGCGGGCCGATCTTCCAGTCGGGCGTCACGAGCTCGCTCAACGCCGGTGAGAAGGAGATCAACGTCCGCCGGTTCTCGTTCTTCATTCAGGACAGCCTCGCCGCGTTCCTGGCGCCGCTGGCCAAGCTGCCGATGTCCGAGCAGCTCAAGGACGAGACGGTGGCGCGTCACATCGAGTTCTTCGACGGGCTCAAGAGCACGCGCGTCCCGAGCGCCGCCCGGATCCGCGACTACATCGTCGACCCGATCGGCGGCAACCGCCCCGACCTCGAGAACGCCGGCGTGTTCGTGGTCAAGCACCTGGTCGAGATGATCTCGATCGCCGAGGTGCTCGTGGTCGACAGCAAGGTCGGCTACGGCGTGATCGACGTGTCGGTCTCGCTGGCGGCGTAACCTCGCGCCGCCGCCTCGTTTGCCCGGCCAGCGGTGGCCTAACCGGGGGGTCTGGCGCCGCTGGCCGGGCGGAACGTTGCGCGCGGTGGCGCGGTGGTGATAGATCTTGGTGGTACTCAAGTCGCTCCGGGACGTCCGGGCGACCGCGCCGCACCACCCGCGAGGGCAGGGATAGGGCGCGCCAGACGGGATCCATATCCCGACCGGCGCGCCCTACTTGCTTTCGGACACCAGGAGAAACCACCCCGCCATGACGGCACCTCGCTTCATCGGACAGGACACGGAGCTCCTGATCTCCGTCGACGGCAAGCCGCTGTCGAACATCACCGCGATCGCCTCCCACGAGTTCACCGTCAAGATCAACATGATCGAGAAGGGCTACGTGGGCGAGCTCTCGGACCGCCTCGACGAGGTGTTCAAGGGCATCTCCGGCGCGTTCGAGGCGCACGATTCGGACGGCTCGGTGCTCGAGCTGGTCTCGACCATCATGGCGCGCGCCCAGCGCCGCGTCCCGCCGATCCCCAAGGTCACCGTCAAGACGGTCATCGTGTTCCCCGAGAACGGGCGGCGCGCGCTGATCACGATGCCGGACGCCAAGTTCGGCGACATCCCGGTGGGCGTCAGTGGCCGCGAGGATCACGGATCCTTCCGGTTCACCTACGGCGCCGAGACCGCGGGCCTGATCTTCCGCTGAGCGGGCGGCGCACTGCCGCACGACAGCGAGCGACACGGGGCCGGCGCCGGCCGGCTCAACTTGGAGGACACGATGGGACAGCCGTTTTCACAGGACATCCGCAGCGGACTCGCCGAGGGGCTCAAGGCGCCGCCGGCGCGGCCGGTCGACACGTTCGACGTTCCCCTCACCATGGACGACGAGCAGCGCGAGGTGTCGCTGCCGGGTGGGCGCAAGGGCAAGATCCGCCGGCTCGCGTTCGCGACGCTCTCCGCCGCCGAGGAGAAGATGGCGCTCAAGCGCTGCGGCGGCGATCCGAGCGGCCTCGCGTTCCAGCTCGCGATCTCGACCCTCGCCGGCATCGTGCTCGACGAGGACGTGGGGTGGCCGAGCGAGGCCGAGCTCAAGGCCGCGGGCGATGGCGCCGGCGAGCTCATCAACGCCGCGGTCGCGCGCCTCGAGCGCCAGCCGCTCACGCCGCTCTCGGTGACCGACAGCACCGCCGACGCGGCCTGGACGGGAATGCACCCGGCCATGCGCAACCTGTGCGTGTCGGCGTACGGCGCGACCCAGACGACCACGGAGGACGTCGCCAAGGATTTTCTCAAGAGCCGACGCCGGGTCCGTACCTAGGGGGGCTCGCGCTCGCCCTCAGGATGGCCCGCGTCTGGCCGAACCCAGACAACCGGATAGCTCAGATCGATCGGATCCTCATGTTCCTCGGCCGCTACGCACACCAGCCCGCGTCGCTCGTCCAGCACGAGCCGATGACACAGGTGTACGCGTGGGCCAAGGAGGCCGCCCAGCTCCTCCAGGAGGAGCACGATCAGGCGCTCGCGGCGCGGGGGCCGCGCTAGGTGTCTCAGCGCAACGAGATCCGCGAGGATCTGGTCATCCACGACACCGCCGCCGTCCAGGCGCTCACCCGCGTCAACAGCGCGGTGGGGCGGGTGGTCGGCGGCCTCGGCGGGATGCTCAACACCCTCAAGAGCGTCGCGGGTCTCGGCGCGCTGTTCTCACTCGGCGAGGGCCTGCGGTCGACCGACCAGCTCTACCAGCGGATCGGCCGGATCAAGACGGCCACCGGCGAGTCCGCCGCGGATATTCACGCGATGCACGACGCCCTGGAGATCACCGGGTTCGCCGGCGAGCGCGTCGAGGGCGTCATCCTGCGCATGACCAAGCAACTCACCCGCACCGGCAAGGCCGGGCAGGAGATGCGAGGCGATTGGAAGCGCATGGGGGTGGACGTCCACGACAACATGACGATGCAGCTCCTCCAGCTCTCGAAGGCGGCGCAGGCGGGCAAGGTCGGCGTCGGCGGCCTCATGAAGTCGTTCGGCATCGGCCGCAACGACGCCGCCGCATTGCTCAAGAGCCTCCAGCAAGGGCCCGAGGAGTTCCGCAAGATCATGCGGGACACCAAGAACGGCGCCGACCTGGTCGACGACGCCGCGCTGGCGGCCTACGACAAGATGAAGCGCGCGCGCGCCGAGCTCTCCGACGCGTGGGACGAGGTGGTCGGGAAGATCTACAAGAATCTGATCCCGGCAATGACGAGCTTTTTTCAGTTCGTCACCAAGCACATGGACGCGATCATCTCGGCGGCCAAGGTGTTCGCCGCGACGATGGCCGGGAACAAGGTGCTGAACCTGCTCACCGGCAAGGGCATCGGCGGAAACATCGCCGGCGCGCTCACCTCGGCGATCGGCAAGGCCACCAAGATCTCGGCGGTCACCAAGGAGACGGTCGCGGTGGCCGAGCTCGCCAAGAGCATGAAGGCGGGCTCGTGGGCGCAGAACCTCGGCCGCGCGCTCGCCGGCGCGGGCAAGGCGGCGGGCGCCGGGCCGGTGTCGATGGCGGGCGCCGGCGGCATGAATTTCGGCCGCGCGATCGCCGACGCCGCCCGCATCAAGCAAGGCATGGCGGGGATGAGCTCGACCGGCGCGGGGATCACCGGGATGGTCGGCAAGATCTCCCCGCAGCTCGGCAAGCTCATGGCCTCCGGCTCGGCGATGGAGACGCTGGTCTCGAGCGCCGCCAAGTTCGGCCCGTACGGCATCGCGATCGCCGCCGCGCTGTTCATGCTCTACAAGGCGTTCCGCTACATCCAGACCAGCGGCAGCGACCTCGCCAAGTCGGTGCGCGCGACCTTCAGCGAGATCTGGGCGAAGATCCAAGCGATCATCCAGTCGCTCCAGCCCCTGTGGGATGCGCTGCACAAGATCTTCACCGTCCTCCTGAATCAGTCGATCAAGATGGTCGTGATGGAGATCGCGGTGATGGCCGAGAGCCTCAACCTGGCTCTCCGCCTGATCATCACGATCGGCAACGTCATGAGCGAGCTGATCAACTCGCCCTGGTGGTTCGTCAACCATCCGATGCGTGCGTTTCAGAAGGCGTGGGAGGAGTCCGACATCACCACGGACCTCATCAAGAAAAAGGCCGCGAACAAGGGGGACGGCAAGCCGCCGCCCACCTACAACGACTTCCGCGGCTCGCATTTCGACGTCCAGCAAAACTTCGCCGAGGGCTTCGACCCCGGCCGGATCGCCGCCACGTTCGGCGACGAGTTGATCAAACTCAGCGATCGCAAGCTCCAGAGCGGGTTCGCCCCGCTGTACGCGATGCGAGGCCGGCTGTGAGCGGCGGGACCCTCGAGATCCGCGAGCTCGCCGGAGACGAGCGCGTGCTGTCGCTACGCGATCGCGCGATCTGCGAGCGGCCGTTCAAGGTCGGCGGCAAGCACAACGTCGTCCACACGAGCTACCCGGGATCCCCGAACAGCGGCCAGCAAGCGCTCGGCGCCGAGGAGCTCCCCAGCACGCTCAAGGGCGAATGGAACGATCGATTCCTCGGCGACCGATCGTCGGGCACCCTGGCGATGGCGTCGGTGTCGTCGGCGACCTCGGAGATGATCGACGGGTACGAGGCGATCAGCGTGTCCGACAACGCGATCGCCAGCGTCGCCGAGCTCTGCAAGCTGGTCGACGACATGCGGGTCCGTGGCATGCCGGTGCGGGTGTCGCTCTGGCACCTCGTGCGCATCGGCCGGATCATCGAGTTCAACCAGGAGTGGGACACCGAGAACGACTGTCATTGGGAGATCCAGTTCGACTGGATCGGCCAGGATGAGGGCGCCGAGGCGCTGCCGTCGCCGACCTCGGCCGACAACGCGCGGTCGACGGCGGCGCTCGCCGCCAAGCTCGACACCGCCACCGAGGCGCTCTCGTTCGAGGCGGTCGACTCGCTCGACCCCACGTTCCTCGAGTCGATCGACCGCGGAATCGCCGACCTCCAGGCGTCGATCTCGCAGTCCGCCGACGCGGTGCGGGCGTCGCTCGACGGCGTCACCGCGCCGCTCGAGACCACGCGGCGGGCACTGGCGACGATGTCGATCCTCCACGAGCAGGCCGACGAGCTCGCGCTCGAGATCGACAGCCACGTGTCGGGCGCGATCGCGCTGGGCGACGAGGTCGACGATCTCACCGTCGTCTCGCCGGCGGTGCAGATCTCGATCGAGTGCGGCCAGCGCCGGGCCTCGCGCGCCGCTCGAGCGCTGCGCCAGGAGTCCGCGCAGCGTCGGCGGGCCGCGCTCGCCGCAATCGAGGAGGACGTCCTGGACGTCGTGGTGGTGCGCGAAGGCGACGATCTGCGGACGTTCGCCCGCCGCTACTACGGCAACGCGAGCGACTGGGACGCGATCCGCCGCTACAACGGGCTGACGTCGTCGACCGTCGGGCCCGGCGACGTCGTGATCATCCCCGCGCTCGGGGCGCAGCGATGAGCGGCGTCGCGGCCAGCCTGGGATACAACCCGCAGTGCGTCGTCAACTTCACGATCCGCTACGACGAGGCGATCCAGGTCGCCGAGAACCCTGGCGACCTCCAGCGCGCCACCGAGACCGGCGAGCTCGGGCTCCGCACCGGCGGCAAACTCGGCCGGCAGTTCCGCCCGCGGATCCGCGTCGGCACGATCCAGAGCGAGGGGTTCGACGCGGCGGGCAACCTGGTCACTCAGTCGTTCGTGTCGGATCAGACGGTCGAGGACACCGGCGGGCGCAGCCTCGCGCCGCTCACCTACGGCGGCGACAAGCTGACCGTCGTGCTCGACCGCGTGCCCAAGCGCGGATCGTTCGTGCTGCCGCACCCGCGCCAGGCGGCGACGTTCAACCTGATCCTCGACTACCGCGACATCCCAATCGACCCCCGGCTCGTCCGCGCGCTGGGCGTCGAGGTCCACCTCGGCTGCGTGTCGATGGGCGACTACAGCGCTGGCATGGGCGGCAAGGTCGACGCCGGCGGGCGCTCGCGCTCGCTCCTCCGCACCCGCAGCGGGCTCCTGGATCCGCGCACCGGCAACCCAGCACCGCGCGATCAGACGCTCCTCTTCTACGGCTCGGCCGACACCTGGACCGTCGACCACGACGACACCGGCTCGTGGGTGACCATCGAGGGTCGCGACATCCGCGGGATCTTCCTCGACGGCAAGCCGCCCGCCAACGTGCTCGACAAGATCGACCTCACCAGGCCGATCCACCGCGTGATCGCCGACCTGATCGCGACCATCCCCTACGACGTGAGCATCGCCGTCGACGTCCTCACCGTCGAGAGCGAGTGGGCCAACGGCGTCGTGCCGTCGCCCGGCGACGTCAAGGGCTTCACCCGCGTCAAGCTCGGCTCGTCCGGCAGCTCGCCGCAGTCCGGCGCGGGCGGCGGCGGCGCGAGCGGCAGCAAGCCGAGCTACTGGGACCTGATCACCAACTTCTGCAACCTGCTCGGCGCGATCCCCTACTTCGAGGGCTCGACGATCTGGATCCGTCCGGCGAGGTCGATCTTCGACACCGCGATCGACACCAGCGAGTCGCCGTTCGCGTCGCCGCGGTTCGTCGGCGAGGACCAGCTCTCGCTCCGCCGCCTGGTCTGGGGCCGCAACGTCAAGAAGCTCTCGTTCGCTCGCAAGTTCGGCGGCGTCACCGTCCCCGCCGTCGAGGCGATCGGCTTCGACGATCAGGCCAAGGGCACAGCGCGCTACCCGCGCGGGCTGTGGCCGCCGACCGCAACGGTGGCCGCGCAGTCGAAAAACTCCAACGACATCCTCCGCGTGCCGATGGCCAACATCCGCGACCCGCGCCGCCTCGTCGAGGTGGCGCGCGACGTGTACGAGGAGATCGGGCGCGGGGAGATCGGCGGCAGCGCCGAGACCTACGAGCTCGCGTCGTTCGGCGGCGACAACGCCGATCCCGACATGCTGCGGCTCCGGCCCACCAACGCGATCGAGATCGTGGTCGACAACGACCGCACGACGCCGCTGAGCTCCAAGACCTTCCAGGCCGAGGTGTCGGAGGTGTACGCGCGGATCGGCGACCTCGACGCCGCCCGCGCGATCGTCACCGCCAACCGAGGCGCGGCGGTCGGCGTGCTCGACATGTTCCGCGTCTCCAAGGTCACTTACGACTGGGGCGGCACCGAGAGCGGCGTCAAGGTCGGCCTCGAGTTCCAGAACTACATCGTGGCGCGCCACGCCGCCGACCCGAACGAGGAGCGTCGGCAGCCGCGCGGCAAGCGGCGGGCGAGCGCCAAGAGCCGCGCCGAGGATCGCAAGCGCAAGGCGCGCGGCCGGGTCTCGGTCGGCAAGGCCACCGCCGGCGGGTTCGGCTCGGCGTCGGGCGGTGAGCGATCGCCGCCCGACCTCGGCAACATGACGCCCAGCGAGGTGCGCGAGTACGTCCGCGACACCACCCGCCGCGAGCGCGCGGCTACCGCCGGCGCGCAGCGCGACAACGTCGGAAGGAACTTCTAGTGGGCCTCGACGCGCAACGCGCCGGCGCTGCCCTCGGCTTCCCCGGCATCGATCCCCGGAGCTGGACCGCCCACGGCGTGGTGACCAAGGTCGTGGTGGACACCACCGGCCACCTGGTCGAGGTCGAGCTCGACGATGGCAACCGCGAGATGGCCAAGGCGGCGACGCCCTACGGCGGCGACGGCTACGGCGCGCACTTCCCCTACGCGGTCGACGACTGGGTCGCGATCATGTACGTCGGCGGCGACCACGGCCTCGGCGCCGTCGTCGTCGGCATGGCGTGGGACGGGGGCCAGGCGGTGCCGACCGACGTGCTCGAGCACCCGACCGACGTGGTGATCGTCGTCCGCCCGGGCGCGACCTGCCGCGTGATCGTCGCCGGCGGTGGCGACGTCGTGATCGACGCGCGCGACAACGGCCGGATCCTGCTCGGCTCGCCGGATCTCGATCCTCTCCACACCGGACATTCGGGCGTCGTCCAGGGCGAGGGGATAGATCCGTTTAGCGGTCTCACGTACGCTGCACTCACCAACGCCAGCACGCGGGTGCAGGCGCTCAAGGGCCTTCCGAGCACCGGCTGATCATGTCGCTCATCCCCCACGATCTCGCGTCGCAGATGGAGACCGCCTACAAGGTGGCCGGCCGCGTGTGGAACGCGGGCACGAGCTCGACGTGGGACATCATCGCCGAGGTTCTCGCCAACTACATCAACGCGACCGTGTCGGGCGGCGTCGGCCCGATGGGTCCGCCCGGCGTCGACGGCGAGGAGGGGCCGATGGGCCCGCTCGGTCCGCCGGGGCCGGTCGGCGCGAGCGGTGCGAACGGAGCTACCGGCGCAGCGGGCCCGCCAGGTCCCGCCGGCATGGATGGCGTCGACGGCGTCGACGGCGAGCTCGGCCCGCCCGGACCCCAGGGCCCGCAAGGCGCCACCGGTGGCTCCGGCCCGCAGGGGCTCACGGGTCCGCAAGGCGTGCCCGGGATCGACGGCGCCGACGGCGCGGACGGCAATGATGGGCCGCCTGGCCCGCAGGGCGTCCAGGGGATCCAGGGCAACACCGGCGCGCAGGGCGTCGCCGGTCCGGCAGGCGCGCAGGGCATGGACGGGATCGATGGCGCCGACGGCAACGACGGACCTCCGGGGCCGGTGGGTCCGCAGGGTCCGATCGGCAACACCGGACCGCAGGGCGTCGCTGGCGCCGCGGGCGCGCAGGGGATGGATGGCCTCGACGGCGCGGACGGCAACGACGGGCCGCCGGGGCCCACCGGACCGCAGGGCCCGATCGGCAACACCGGACCGCAGGGCGTCGCCGGTCCTGCCGGCCCGCAGGGCATGGACGGCGCGGATGGCGCGGACGGCAACGACGGCCCGCCTGGCGTCGCTGGCGCGCAGGGGCCGATCGGAAACACGGGGCCGCAAGGCGTGGCTGGCCCCGTCGGGCCGATGGGCCTCGACGGCGCCGATGGCGCGGACGGCAACGACGGCCCGCCCGGCCCGCAAGGGTTGCAGGGGCCGATCGGAAACACGGGGCCGCAAGGCGTGGCCGGCCCGACAGGTCCGCAGGGCCTCGACGGCGTCGACGGCGAGGACGGCGCGATCGGTCCGCCTGGCCCGGCGGGCGCGGCCGGCTCGAGCGGCGCGATCGGTCCGCAGGGTCCGATGGGGCCGCCCGGCATCGACGGCGAGGATGGCGTCGATGGCCGGCCAGGCCCGATGACGCCGCTCCCCACCATGTTCAGCAACCTGCTCGTCCAGACGAGCGACGTGCTGATCCCCGACAGCAACGGCGCCTACGCGCCGGACTACTACGAGATCGCGGCCGGCTACCAGCTCGAGGCTGGTGTCGAGGCCGTGTTCGAGATCGGCTGAGCAAGGAGACCACCGTGGCATCGAACAAGGCATTCCGATTCGGCCCCGTCGCGCTGAGCAACACGCTCACCACGAACATCCTCAACCCCCCCGCGGCGTCGGGCGGTGTGAACGCCGGCGCCGCCGGCCAACGCATCCTCCTGCGGCACATCCGCATCGTGAACAAGACCGCCGGCGCGGTCACCTGCTCGTTCTGGCTCGGAGCCACCGGCGGCAACGTCGCCGGCACCGAGGTCATCGGCCAGGGGCTCAGCGTCCCGGCCAACAACTACGTCGACTGGTACGGCGCGCTGCTCCTCGATCCGGCCGACTTCCTCGTCGGCGGCGCGTCCGCCGCGACGAGCCTGTCGATCGAGGGCGAGGGCGAGATCGGCGTCGCCTGAGCTAGACGATGTCGCGCATCGTCCTCACAGGAACGGCGGCACCGAGCAACCCGGCCTCGGGGAAGGGGAGCGTTTACCTCGACACCGATGGCCAGCGTCCGCGGCACCTGAGCGCGAGCGGTGTCACGAGCCTCATGGCCGACGCCGCGCGCTTCAACCGGATCCGCAACAGCGGCTTTTGGTTCGCACAGCGCCAGGTGCCCGGCACGCTCACGACGTACTCGAACCTGACCGGCCGATCGATCGCCGGCGCCGATGGCTGGGGCGTCACCAACGAGAACGCGTCGATCCAGTATCGACGCGTCGACACGTCATCGGCCGCGGAGTCCAAGCTCCTCGGCCGGCACTACGGCGAGTGGACCAAGATCACCGCGGCAGGAAAGATCTGTGTCTCGCAGGTGCTCGAGGGCACCGAGGCGCAGTCGCTCCGCGGTCGCGCGGTGCGACTCCAGGTCTGGGCGCGCCAGGTGACCACGTCGAACGTGTGGCGGCTCGGGCTCCTGTACCTCACGAGCGCCGGCACGATCGACACCATCCCGGCGACGTTCATCTCCGCGTTCAACGGGGCGAGCGCCGATCCGACGTTCGGCACCAACCTGTCCTTCTCGGCGCCGCGCAGCTCGCCGGTGCAGGTTGGCGACGGCGGTACGATCACCGGCAACGCACTCACCTGCACCCTCACTTCCGCATGGACCCGGTACGGGTTCGTGACGACGCTGCCGGGCGACTTCAAGAACCTGATCGTGGTGATGTTCTCCGACACCCAGATCAACGCGGCCAACGGCGGCCTCGCCATGACCGCGGCCTCGCTGTGCGACGGCGAGGAGATCAACGACTGGCAGCCTGGCGACGTCTCCGACGCGTTCAGCCGCGTCCAGCGCTTCTATCAGAAGACATTCCTGCCCGACACCAACCCGGCGCAGAACGCCGGCATCGGCGGCGGTGCGGTCACCGGACTCGTCGCCAAGGCCGGCGCGACGGCGCTGGCCGGGTTCATCACGTGGCGTTACAACCCGCCGATGCGGGCGCAACCGACGACGATCACGACGTACAGCCCGGGCGCGGCGAGCGCGCAGATCCGCCGACTCTCCGGCGCCGCCGCGGCCGACATGACGGCGACGGCGGTGGCGAACAGCAACGCCAACAGCGTCGACTTCACCGGCACCGGCGACGCTGCGGGGACCGCCGGCGATCAGTGTGCGGTGCACGCCACCGCGGACGCGGAGCTCTGATGGGCTACGGCACGAGCGCATACGGCCTCGGCTCGTACGGCGGCGGCGGCGGCACGCTGTCGGTCGATCGCGCGTGGGCGATCTCGACCCACGGCGTGCACGTCGAGCTCACCGCAGCGGCGCGCGCGATCGACGCGTTCGACATCGGCGACGCGCTCAACCCGGTCACCTGGTCGGTGGTCAAGCGCGACAGCGGCGAGATCCTCACCGTGATCTCGTCGGAAATGGCGGACGACGCCACGGCCACCAAGTTCAACCTGACGGTGCTTGAGCCGCTCGGCGATGCCACGGTCGTGCACACCGTCGGGTCCGACGAGCTCCTCGCCGCCGACCTCTCGGCGATCGTCGCGCCCTACACCGCCGAGTTCCGCGGCGTCACCGAGGGCTCGATCGTCGAACCGAATCAGGTGCGCCGACAGCGCTGGCGCGATCTCGCCAACCCGGTGCGCATCGACGGCGCCAACGGACACCTGGTCGGCTCGATCGTCATCGGCAGCGACGGCGACTACGACACCGAGGAAGGCGAGGCGGTCGCCCGCAAGATGGTCATCCGTCGGGTCACCACGCCGCGCGGCGCGTTCCGCCACCTGCCCAACTTCGGCGTGGGGTTCCTGATCAAGGAGCCGCTGCCGCAGGGTGGCGATCTGGCCAAGCTCTCGAAGGAGGTGGAGGATCAGGTGCTCCAAGAGCCGGACATCACCGCCGTGCGCGCCGAGGTCAGCATCCTGTACACCAACGTCGTCCTCGTCCGCGTGCGCGCGAAGATGGGCAACGGCGTGACGTTCAACGTCGGCGTCCGGCGCGGTGGCGACGGCACCTTCGTGGAGTTCTAGCCATGGATCTGCCCCGCGAAGACACCCTGTTCCGCATCGGCGCCGCCGAGGTGCTCGACACCAACACCGATCTCGCGCTCACCGCGGTCACCCGCGACGGCAGCGACTCGAACAACATGATCGCGGGCGGCGCGGCCATGGGGAGCGAGGTGGTCGCGCAGCTCGCCAGCGTCGTCGAGGGCAACTTCCTCGACACCGCGATCGGCATCAAGCTCGACAAGCTCGCGTGGGATCGCTACGGCATCCTCCGCAAGCCGGCCGGCCCGTCGTTCGTCGACGTCCAGTTCTCAACCGTGGCCGCGGCGCCCACCGCGTTCAACATCCCGGCAGGCACATCGCTGTCGAGCTCGGACGGAAAGCAGTTCATCACCGTCGACGACATCGCCTACCCGCTCGGCTCGGTCGGTCCGATCACCGTGCAGGCCCGGTCGCAGCTCGCCGGCGCCAATCAGCGCGTCGGCATCGGCAAGATCACCTCCATCGTGTCGCAGATCGCCGGCCAGCCGGCTGATCTCACCGTCACCAACGCCGCGGCCTCCGCCGGCGGCGCCGATCGCGAGCGCGACGACGACTTCCGGGCGCGGATCCGCAAGTTCTGGCGGGCGTTCCGCGGCGGCGTCAAGGCGGCGGTGGAGTTCGCCGCACTATCGGTGCCCGGCGTCGTCAAGGCCACCGCGTTCGAGGGCGTCGACTCGGTCGGCCGACAGAACCGGATCACCGGCCTGGTCGTGACGGACCAGTTCACCGACGCCCTGGTCAAGCAAGGCGTCGACGTCCCGACCTACGACACCCAGTCGCAGGCGTTCGCGCGCACCGTGTTCAACGGGCTCGACGAGTGGCGCGCGATGGGCATCTCCGTCGACGTGTTCGTGGCGCAGGTGATCCTCGTGCCGGTCACGCTGCGGCTGCGTTTCCGCGCCGGTGCCAACACCCAGCTCGCGACCCTCATGGCGCGCGCGGTGGTGGTCGACGTCTGCAACAGCCTGCGGCCCGGCGACACGTTCGACCCCGCCGCGGTGGTCGCGCGGCTGCGGGCGGTGCCCGGCCTCGACGTGGTCGGCGACGAGATCGAGAACCCCGCCGGCATCGTGATCCCGGTATCGATCTACCAGGTGCTCCGCACCACCATGGCGCTCGTCCAGGTGTCGACGCTCGCCTCCACCCCGATCGCGGAGATCACGTCGAGCCTCTCGACGTTCGTCTAGCCCATGCCAGTCATCGTCATCCCTGGACCGCCTCCGTTCATGGAGGACTGCGATCCGACCTTCCTGTCGCAGGAGGTTCTGCTCGCGGTGATCCCGCGCGTGATGGCGGCCAATTGGCTCGATCCGATCATGACCGGCGAGGAGGACGGCTGGGAGCTCCTCCGCGGCTACGCCAAAATGTGGGAGCGCGTCTCGCTGGCGGTCGGCCGGTTCGAGTGCGCGAGCTACATCTCGAGCGCGCACGGCCCCGCGCGCGCGACCTGTCAGGTGGTGTTCGTGCGCCCGAACAGCGCCGCCGGCGCGGTGACGGTGAAGGCCGGGACGCTGGTCAAGGCGACCAGCAACGGCGCGCTGTTCCGCGTCCTGACCGACGTGTTCTTCGACGTCGGCCAGACGGGGCCGTACACCGTCGGCGTCGAGTCGATCGGCTACGGCCACGAGTACGACGTGCTCGGCCCGCACAACGTGCCGAGCGCCGAGACGATGCCGGGCGAGATCGACACGATCGAGCTCCCTCTCTACGACCCGCCGTTCGGCGACACGTCGATCAGCGTCGGACAGTACGACGACGCGACTGGCGGGTCCGAGGCCGCGCTCGACCTGTACGGCGCCGAGCGCGACCTCACGCGGATCGCGGGCGAGGCCGATCCGGTCTACTCGCTGCGCATCCGCACGGTGCCTGACGTCGTCACGCCGGCGGCGGTGCGGCGCCAGGTCGATCGCTTCATGAAGGGCCTCGGCTACACCGATGCCGACTGGTACCTCGTGGAGACCTGGTCGCATCGTTTCCAGGAGTGCTACGACGCGCCGGACGCGACCTACCCGTTCCAGCCCGAGTACGATCAGAACCTGTTCGCGTTCGACGATCCCCGCCCGGCGTCGCCAATCCGCAACCGCCTCTACGATCGCGCCATCTTGGAGGGCGCGTTCATCCTCGAGATCCCGAGCTTCCCGTGCGTCGACGATCACAGCTTCGCGCTCGACGACACCGCCGACACCGCCGCGGCGCTCACCACCACGCTCGGCCGACGCGCCCACCCGGCGTCCGACATCCCCGACGACGCGGCCCTGATCATCAGCGGGTGCGCGTATGACGGGGTGGATCTCGCGCTCGACGCTCTGCATCTGCGACTCTGGAACCTGCTCGACACGACCAAGGCGCACGGCGTGACCGCCGTGATCCATGCCCGAGGAGAATGACGATGGCTGACGCCCCCTTCGACCGCGTGAATTTCGGCCAGCGCGAGCGGCCAGTGTCCGACGACTGGAACCGCGTCGAGGCCCAGCTCGATCGCGCGCTGCGCGCCACCCTCGAGCAGATGCTCGGCGGTCGGACGTCGAACACCTCGCACGTGCTCGCGCCTGGCGACGTGTTCATGGGCCAGAGCTTCCGGGTCTACCCGAGCTCGCCGGCGGCGATGGAGGTCAACCTGCGCGCCGGACTCGGCCTCCAGTACCTCCCCGGCGACGTGCCGACCGACATCGGCTCGCCCGACTTCCTCGGCGTCGACGATCTCGCCAACTACAAGCCCCTCGTCCTCCAGAGCGGGTTCCTGTTCGCGGTGCCGGCCGCGCCCGCCGGGCCGAACAGCCGCATCGACATCATCGAGGTCAAGGCCACCCGCGCGCTCGTCGACGCCGAGGCGCGCAAGCAACTGAACACCACGAGCGGCAACTTCGACCCGCACAACTTCTACAAGACGCTCTCGTTCAAGCTCGACGGGCTCACCGGCACCGTGGCGGACCCGGCGCCCAGCACCGCGGCGATCTCCTACAAGACCGGCACGCCGGCCAACCCCGGCGTCGCGCCAGCGACCACCGCCGGATACATCAAGATCGCCGAGGTGCTCGTCGGCAGCGCGGTCGCGAGCATCGACGAGGACGTTGTGGTGGACCGTCGCAAGATCGCCGGCCTCTACGGCTCGGTCCGGTGCTCGATGAGCTACCTGGTCGCCTGGAACGGCGGCGGCGGCGGCCAGACCGTGACCATCGAGGACATCAATGCGCCGCCCGGCGTGCGGATGGCGGTGCAGCCGGTCGATTCGACGCGCGGGCGGCACTACCTCTACGCCGTCGCTGGCGAGGCCACCAAGGCCGCGATCAACGTCTCGGTGGCCTGCCCGACGAACGATCTGATCGTCTGCCCGATGGGCGTCTCCCAGCTTCCCGTCGACGTCGCCAACGGCTTCCACAAGGGCAACCTGCTCACCGCGACGCCGGCCACCAAGGTCGCCACCGGCCAGAAGCTCGTGGTCGCCGAGGTGACCCCGGTGAAGCAAACCGCCGGTGTCACCTCGATCGTCGATGTCGACCTCGAGAGCCTGCGGTTCCACGCGACGATCGACATCGCGTACCACTGAGGAGCTGAGCCATGCCCCAGGCCGTCATCGAGATCAACGCCGTCGCCGGCAGCAACGACAACCTGCCGATCAACACGATCGTCCAGCTCTCGAACGCGGACATCGGCGGCGAGTCGACCTACGCCTGGACGATCACGGACCAGCCCGAGGGCGCCGCGGACGCGCTGTCGAACCCGGCGATCGAGAACCCGACCTTCACGCCCAAGAAAGAGGGCACGTATCGGCTGCGGCTCGTCGTCAACGCCGCCGCGGCCGACGAGAAAGTCGGCTACGCGATCGTCGGGATCCGGCACCTGCGGACGTTCGAGCGCGAGCCGGCGGCGGGCGAGCTCCTCGAAAGCGACGGCGTGCGCGGCTGGGCTAAGGCGCTCAACCGGCTCGCCACCCACGCACTCACCGGCGCGACCGACGGCAACCTGATCGCGTGCGTGAACACCGGCGGCGGCGCGCTGGCGGTCGGGACGGTCGTGAAGATCCACGACCAGAACACGATCAAGACCGGCCTCCCAGGCGAGGAGCGGCTGCCCGGCGCGACCGCGTCGCTCGGCACCACCGCCTACCACGTGACCGGCACGCTCGGCGTCGTCGTGGCATCGCCCGACGGCACCGCGATCAATGTCGGCGAGGTGGCGATCGTCCGCGTGTACGGGCTCAGCGAGCTCACCGTCGCCGGCGCGCCGGCGCTGAACGATCCGGTGTTTGTGAGCAACGCGGGCCTCCCCGCGCTCACCCCCGGCACCTACCCGCGCGCGATCGGGCGCGTCGTCCAGGTCTCCGGCGGCAACTTCCGCTGGGTGGTCGAGGGCCACCGCGTCCGCAAGGGCGTCGACACCCGCCACTGTCACCCGGCCGGGCGCACGTTCGGCGGCTCATGGCTGATCGCTGGCGGTGGGTGGCTCGAGTCGACCGGCGCCGGCGCGTTCGTGATGGCGTTCGACGTGAACAAGGGCGACAAGATCACCGGCATCCGGTTCGAGCGGTACGGCAACGGCGTCGCCGACTTCACCTCGATCAACTTCCTGGCGTTCCACGCCGGCGTCGCCACCAACATCGCTGCGCACAGCATCACCAACCCGGCGGCGGCCTGGGTGACCGAGACGATGCCTGCGGTGACCGCCACCGAGATGACGGCCGAGACGGGGCTCTATTGCGAGTTCACCGGCAATGCCGCGGCCCTGCGGGTCGGCATCATCTCGATCGACTACATCCCGGCGCTCGAGGCCAAGGCGTGATCTGGCGCTCGCTGACCACGGCCTGATACCGTCGTCGCGTGTTCATCGACCTGGTCGCGGTGCTCGACGACGGAGCTCGGCCGTGGGCCGGCTGGGTTCCGGCGCGACCGCGCCGAGCTCTCGCCATCACCCGCGGCGAGGACGTCACGTTCAAGATCGACCTGGTCAACCCGCTCGGCAGCCCGGTCGATCTCGACATCGGCGGCGCGGACTCCATGGTGCTCACGGCGCGCACGCCGTTCGAGCGCGGCGTGCGCGGCGCCCGCAAGATCGTCGAGCGCTCCGCCGCCAAGGCCGCGGCGCGCGGGCGCGGTAAGTACGATCTGGTGGTGCCCGGGCTCGACACCCGGTTCCTGCCCGCGATGGCGCTCGCCTGGGATGTCCAGGTCACGCGCCCGACCGGCCACAGCGTGGTGGTCTACCCGGGCCGGTGGCTCCTCGGCGACTCGATGGCGGCGCCGACCGGCACGCCGCCAGCGCCGACCGTTCCCGGCGACCTCGCCGCGACCCAGGACCAGCGTGAGCGCTCGTTCGTGTGGACGTGGAGCGCGACCGGCCCGAGCGACGTCGTTACCATCCCCGGCACCGGCATGCGGGACGCCTCGTTCATCGCCGAGGCCGAGGTGTGCGCGCTGCCGTTCGCCGAGGCGCCCACCGCCGACCTCGAGAGCGATCCGGCGTTCCAGACCCAGACCACGCTGATCCTCCAGTGCAGCGCTGGCGGCGCGCTGGTCGCCGGCACCACGGTCAATCTCTTTCTCCGGGATCGCGCGTGAGCGGCTCGCACGTCGGCAACACGCGGGCGCCGCGAGCTCGGCCGCTGCCGGTCAAGACGCTCGTGGTGCGCCCGGGCGGCAACGACGGCGCGCGGGGCGACGTGGCTGCGCCGCTCGCCACCCTGCTCGGCGCGCTCGACCGTATCCCCAGCGTGATCGACGACGCGCGGTGGCGCATCGACATCACCGGCATCTCCGACATCGCCGGCGGCGCGCGGTGGTTCATGCCGCCCAAGGTGTCGACGCTGCCGACCGACACGCTGATCGACGGCTCCGGCGCGTTCCTCCAGCAGCTTGCCCTGGCGCCGATCACCGTGTTCGCGACGCCGTCGGTGTTCGCCACGCTCGTCGTCACCGGCACCGCATCGGATGCCACCAACGGGCTCTGCACCCTCACGACCTCGAACAACTTCACGCTGAACGCTCTGCGCGGCAAACTCGTCCGCGGCTCGCAGCTCGGCGAGGCCGGCGTCATCGTCTCGAACACCGCTGGGCCCAACAGCCAGGTCTACGTGTCGGCGCCGGCCGGCTTCACCGCGCCGGTCCAGGTGCTCGACCAGACGGCGACGCTCGCGCTCGGCGACCTCGCCGAGACCTACAACTACATCGCGCTGCTCGACACGCCCTGCGACGTCGCGTTTTCGGGAATCAAGTTCCTCAAGACGAACAACCTGTTCGGGATCTCGCTCCTGTCGCGCCGCTGCCGGCTCAACCTCGAGCTCTGCGACATCCAGGGGTGGAGCATCGAGGGGTCACCGAGCGCGACGATCTACGCGAGCTACATCCACGACGGGTTCTTTGCGGGCGAGGACGTCAAGCTGACGATCCAGCAGAGCTACTTCCGCGCGCTCGGGATGCGCATGCACGAGGCCGGCGGCCAGTTCTTCGGTCAGAGCGTGTTCGAGAATTGCGACCCGCTCGGGCACTACATCGACTTCACCAGGGGCGGCGGGTTCTCGATCGACTCGTGCGACATCATCTCGCCCAAGACCGACGGCAGCGGCGCGGCCTGCCCGGGCGTCACCTACCGCGGCGGCAACCACGGGCGGGTCCGGCAGACGAAGATCAACGGCGCGAGCCAGGGCGTGTACACCGAGGGACCGGGCTACATCCTGGTCCAGCAAGTCGTGGGCACCAACGTCGACGTCGGGATCGACATCCACGACGGCACCCAGGTCAAATGCGTCGGCGTCTCCACCACTGTCACCGGCGGCGCCGGCGACGTCCGCGTCGGCTCGGCCGGGGTCAAGAGCTACGCCCAGCTCCCGTTCACCGACACCACCCAGCTCGTTCGAGCCTCGTGATGCAGCAACCGCCATCCAGCACGGGCGGCGGCGGCGACAACTGGCCGCTGATCGCGATCATCGTGACCGCGCTCCTCAGCGCCCTCGCGTTCGTCGGCCGCTGGATCTTCGGCGAGCGCACCAAGGATCGCGCCGACGCGCAGGCGCGCACCGATCAACTCATCGCCACCAAGGAAGCGCAGATCGCGGGGAAAGAGGCGCTGCTCGCCGAGCGCGAGAAAGCCGCGATCGCCCTCCACGACAAGCTCCTCGAGCTCGTCCAGGAGAACCACGCCCAGACGCTCACCATGCTCGCCGAGCAACGCAAGGCGCACGACGATCGCTACCAGGAGCTCCTGGAGGCGCAGCGCGAGGTCGAGGCCGAGACTCGAACGCTGGCCACCGCCGCCGTCAAGGCCGTCCAGTCGCTCACGGACAAGATCAAGTAGGGGGAGGGGACGATGCCAGAGGCCACCGCCACCGCCATCATCAAGACCGAGCGCACGCGCACGCGCACAGCGATGCACGAGGCGATCAGCCGGGTCGAGAACCTGCTCGACTCGCTCGACAGCGGCGAGCTCGGCGCCGGCGGGATCGTGCTCGAACCGGTCGAGGACGACGACACGCTGGTGACGCGAATCGAAACGATGCGCACGGCTGCGGTCAAGTGATAGGGTCGTTGCTACCCGACAAGGAGAGCACCGTGGACACCACCATCCGACAGCACTTCGAGCCGACCGACCCCGACAGCATCGCCAACGCGTTCGCCGCGCACCGCCGGCGCACCTACTTCGATCGCGCACTGCTCACGCTCGGGCTGTTCCTGGCCGCGACCGCGGTCCTGCTCGCGCTCCTGTACGCCGTCCTCGCCCTGTTCGCGCCCGCGATCGCACACGCCGGCACCGGCGACGAGGCGACCCAGGCCGATGCTGCGGGATGGCTGCGGGTCGCGTACGACGCGGTGACGCACGGCGGACCGGGCGCGTGGAAGCTCGTGGCCGGCGCGGCGCTGTCGCTGATCGTGTACGCCTTGCGCACCTACAGCGCGACGCCTGTGCCGCTCCTCAACTTCAAGATCCCGCTGCCCGCGTGGTTCCGCACCCGCCGCGGCGGCGCCGTCCTCGTGCTCGCGCTGGCCTTCCTCGGCGGCCTAGGGCACGGGCTGCTCGCCATGTCGCCGGGCGACGCCCTGAGCCTGCGGATGCTGGAGAGCGCGGCGATGGTCGCCCTCGCCGCGATCGGCGGCTACGAGGGGCTCCGTGCCTTGTTCAGCGGCAGCCCGCCACCGCTCAAGCCCGTCCCGCTGCGATGACGTCGCTCCTCCGCCAGGTCGCCGACAAGATCAGCGCCGGGGAGGACAAGCGCGCCGGCGGCTCGTGGCTGGCGTGGATCCTCGGCGCCCTGCTCGCGATCGTCGGTCTCGCCGTCGGCGCATTCGTGCTCTGGCGCCACAGCGGCGAGCTCGCCCGGCTGCGACACGAGAAAGTCGTCCGCGAGACGGAGGAGCGCGAGCACCGCGACGCCGCCGCGGTCGCCGCCAGCGACACCGAGGTGACTGCCCTGCGCGCTGAGGCCGACGCGGCCAAGGCGCGCGCCGAACAGGCGGGGCGGGACCTCGCCGCCGCAGGAGACAAGTATGCGCGGGATCGTCGTGCTGTTGATCGCATCCGCTCTTGGCGCGACGTCGACCCCGGCGCTCGCTGATCCTGGCGCCGGCAGCGGCACGGGATCCGCTGAGGACGCCGGCGATCCGTACGTCACCCAGATCGTGCCGACGTGCCGGGTGTTCGTGGTGCCGAGCGTCGGCGAGATCTGCGGCTACCAGTTCCTCGACGACTGGAAAACGGTGGCCGACGCGGATGCCGAGCTCGTGCTCCGGCGCGCCGAGGTCAAGGCGCTCGCCGAGCAACGCGACGCCGAGCGCGCTCGAGCCGAGGCGCTGGACGACGCGCTCGACAGCCGCGAGGTGCTGATCGGCACGCTCTCCAAGTCGCTCGCGGAGGAGCGCACGCGCTACCTGGACCTCGACGACAAGTACCAGCACGCGCGGTCGACGAGTTGGACGACGTGGCTCGGCTGGGGTGTCGCGGCGGTGGCGGCGAGCGCTCTCGCCGGTGCCATCCTCCTGAACTGAGATTGCGCACGGTCATGCGCACGTGATAGCTCTGAGGTCGGGCGATCGCTGGACAGATAACGGTATGCGCACCTCCCCCTCATCGGCCACCCCGGCCAGTCCGCTCGCCCCGCTGTTCTTCGCTGCCGTCGTCGCCGCGTCGTGCTGGCCGTTCTGGGTCGCCACCGCGCCGGTGATGCTCGCGATCCGCTGGCACGACCGGCGGACCTGGTCCGGCGCGATCTAGCGCCTGGTCGCCGCCGGCGATACCGTGGCGCATGCTCGACCACGACGAGATCGCAGAGGCCATCGCGTACAACCGCAGCCACCCGGTCGCGCCGGCGCAGGCCGCGGCGCTGGTCGCCGCCTGGCACGGCGCCGAGGCGTACAGCCCGGCCGATCCGGGCCAGCTCGCGCTCCTCGTCGCCGCTTGGCAGGCTGCGCACGGCCTGATCGAGGACGGCAAGTACGGGCCGCAGACCGCCAAGAGCGTGACCGCCGGCCAGCCGGCGCCCGCTCCGCCACCGCCGGCGACGCACGTGTTCACTGGCGACGAGGTGGCCGATCGCATGATGGCCGCCGCCGCCCACGTCGTCTTCTACGACCTCGGCTCTGGCGGCTCGATCCACTCGCCCAACTGGCCGACCTGGCCGTGGGATGGCGAGAGTCAGTGCGACTGCTCGGCCGCGGCGCGCTGGGCCGAGGGCAAGCCGCGGAACCAAGGCAACTGGAACACCGACAAGATCCTCCGCGACGCGGTGATCGTCACCGAGTCGAACCGCGACGGGGTGGCGCTGTCGATCAAGCGCGGCGCGCAGACCCAGTACCGGCTCGTGGAGATCGGCGAGCTCATCCACCGCGGCGACGTGTTCGTGTTCGGCGGCAAGTTCGAGAACGGGGTGCGCAAGTCGCCCGGCCACGTCGGGATCGGCTGCACCATCCCCAAGGACATGCGCGTGCTCAACCACGACAACGTCGGCGTCGGGCACGTCACCGGCCTCGTGATCGGTCACTGCTCGCCAGGCAACAGCCGCCGGCTGGGCGCCGGCCACGCGATCGCGCTCACCCCGCCCGACGCCGGCGGGTTCCACCACCGCGGCTACGTCCTGCGCGGGATCGACCGCTAGCGCGACGTCGCGGCCGGGCGTATGCTCGGGGCGTGGGCACCTACAAGATCGAGATCGTCATGGTGGGCGGGCACGGCTGCGATCGCGACGCGCAGCCCGGCGAGGAGCTCAAACGCTGCGCTTCGCCGTCCTGCCCGGACTGTCGCGCGATGGACCTCGTCCAGATGCTCGGCGGGGCCGGCCCCGCCGGGCCCAACGGCAAGGCCACGCTCACGCATTGGCCCGACGCCGAGGCGATCGTCGACGATCTCGCCACCGGCAAGCGACTGTCCGGCGCGTTCCGCCCGGCGCCGCCCAAGGTCGGCGAGGCGGTGACGTACATCGCGATCGGCCAGGACGGCACCCGCCTCGAGCGGCCGGCGACGATCGTCCACGTATGGAGCGCGGTCACGATCAACGTCGAGGTCGCCTACGAGGATGGCGACGTCGATCCCGTGTGGGGCGCCAGCACCGGCGCGGTCCTGCGCACCTCGGTGATGCTGCGGTCCGCGCCCGAGACCACGGCCGGCACCGGCTGGTCGCGCTAGCTCGCGATCCGGCCGTCGCGGATCACGATCGCGCCGTCGTCGCGCGTCCCGACCCTTTCGATCCACACGCGCACGCCGGCGGCCTCCGCTGCCGCGACCACCGCCGCGAGGCTGTCGTCGTCGAGCAGCGAGCCGTCGCGGATCCACACGTCGCCGAGCTCGGGCGCCGCCGCCATCGCGATCCCGAGCGCGACGCGGTGTCGCTCGGCGCCGCTGGCCTGCTCGAGCGGGTGACCCTGGTAGGTGACGCCGTTCTCGTCGATCCCCAGGCCCGGCACCGGCAGGTTGGAGCCGTCGAGGATCTCGGCCTTGCGCCGATCGATCTCGGCCATGCCCTGCTCGGTGCCGTCGACCGACGCGCGCAAGGTCTCGATCTCGCCGACCAGCGCGGCCCGGCGCGCCACCTGCGCGCGATCGGCGGCGACCTTGTCGTTGTGCGCCTGCGCGCGCCGGAGCTCGAAGAGGATCTCCTGGGATCGCTGCGCGTCGCCGGCGCGCTCGCCGGCCATCCGGTGCGACCGCTCCGCCGCCGCGACCGCGCTCTCCTGGAACAGCCCGGCCCGCGTCTCCGCGGTCACCAGGCGCAGCCGGGCCGAGCTCAGCGCCTCCTCCGCTGCGGCGACCGCGTCGCGCGCGCCGGCCACCGCCGCGGCAGCGTGCTCGCTCTCTCGCGCCGCGGCGACGGCCTCGGCCTGCGCCTGCGCGACGTCGGCGCCCGCGCGCTCGAGCTTCTGACTCTCCAGGGTGAGCGCCGCGGCGTCGATCGGGTCGGCCGGCGTGACCGCCACCGTGCGCGCCAGCTCACCCTCCGCCCGCTTCAACTCGCGGTTGAGCTCGGTGCGCTTGTCGAACGCGCGCTGCCTCTTGCGGTCGAGCTCCTCCAGGCGGTCGGCGTTGCCCACCACCGCCAGGAGCGCGGCGCGCTGGTCACCGGGCTTCTTGGCGAGGAAGGTGAGCGGGTCCAGGAACCGGCCGCGCTTGAGGCGGTCCAGGACGCTCTGGGGGCCGCGAACCTTCACCCCGTCCTCTCGGACCTCGAACGTGGTCTCGCCGTCTGGCGTCACGCGACGGCGCACCACGAGCGGCCCGTTGCAGTCGGCGCCGCGGCCGTCGAGCTCGAGGATGATCTCCGCGCCGTCGGCGCCACGCCGCACCGGCTCGGGCGGCAGCTCCTTGGCGCCGCCGAGCGCGCAGCTCATGGCGTTCAAGATCGACGTCTTGCCCTGCGCGTTCGGGCCGGCGATCAGGATCAGCGAGGCGTCGGCATCGGGCTCGATGCGCACCTCCTGGATGCGTTGGAAGTCGCGGATCTCTACTGCGGTGATTCTGTACATGTGGCTCCTCTCAGAATGGGATCGCGTCCCGGCCGGCGAGGTATCTCGCGTAGCGATCGCGCTCGTCGGCGATCGCGGCCTCGGACCAGTCTCGTAGCTCGAGGACGGCCATGCCCTCGAAGTAGCCGCGGCGGTTGTCGCGCTCGAAATGGTGATCCTCGCAGAGCGGCACGCAGTCGGTGTCGTCGCCGCTGCGGCGCGACAGCGCGCGGATCCCGACGTCGCCGGCGTGCGCCGCCTGGACCACGCCGCGGCAGTCCCCGGCGCCGTCGACGCCGCGCAGGCGGCACGGCCGGCACTTCACCCACCGGAGGTAGTCCCAGTCCCGCTCGCGCTCGCTGTACTTCACGGCGGGCAGGTCTCCCAGAACACCGAGCGGGTGGGCCGGCAGCATGGGCACATCAGGAACGCCATCCAGCGGCCGTCGTCCAGGTCTACCTCGGAGACGTAGGTGGCCCGGCGCGGCGTGCCGATCCAGCCCGGCGCGTGGCACCGCACCACCATCCCGTACGCGAGGAGCGCGACGAGGCACAGCGCGACGAGCTGGGTCACGGGCACCGGTGGACGCGCTCGAGGACGGCGCGCATCCCGAACCCGGCGATCAGCTTGTTCGCGGCGCGCCACACGGTGACGCAGGCGGCGCACGCCTCGATCGACCGGCCGCAGCGCAGGCACGACGTGCCCTCGGGCGCGCCGTCCGGCCCGATCGGGTGGTCACCCATGGCGCACCGCCGCTCGGTCACGACAGATCGACGCCGCAGATCTCGGCGAGCGCCGCGACGCCGGGAACAGGCGGACGGGCGGCGCCGAGCTCGGCCACCACCATCGCCGCGACCAGCGCGACCAGCGCGCCTGTCGGCGTCGCCGACGCGGTGGCGAACGCCGCGGCGAGCGCTTTGTCGGGCTCGACGCCCAGCGCGGTGCGGACCACCTTGAGGCTCGACGCCGACAGCACCGACGTCTCCAGCGCGTCAACCGCGGCGGCCAGCACGCCACGCTCGGCGGCCTCGGGGACGCCGCGCAGGAGCTTGGCGACGAGCTCCGCGGTGGTCTCGCGCAGCTTGGAGGCCCGGAGCCGCTGCGCCGCGCGCGCCGGATCGATCGCGGCGTCCTGGTCGGCGAGCGCCGATCCGGCCTCCTTGACCGACGCCTTGACCAGCCGGGCCACGTCGCCCTCCTTGAGAAGCTGGCGCGGCCGGCCCTCCTGGTCGCGCGCCAGGTACACCATCGGCTTCACGCCGGCGGCGACCGCGGCGTCGTACCAGGTCTTGCCCGGCGCGTGCGGACACTCCTCGACGGCGTCGACGAACCCGCTGGCCCGGACCACGCCGTGGGCGCCACCGGCGCGCGGCACGAACAGATCATCGACCTCGATCGTGTCGAGCTCGGCGAGGATCGCCCGATCGTTCGGGCGCCGCGCGGCCTCGTCGACGGTGCGCTGCCAGGCCACATCCATCTTGCCGCCGCGGCACGCGACGTCGAGGCACATGTCCTCCTTGCCCGCGATCGTCTGGAAGATCTCGCGCTGCGATCCGCTGTTCTTCGGGCACCGCGCGCACGAGCCGCCCGGCATCGCGCCGTCGACCAGATCCCACGGGACGCCGGCGAGCGGCGCTATCAGGTGGCGTCGCACCCAGGCGCGCACCTCGTCGGGATCGGTGAGCGCGCCGGCGCGGACCGCCTCGAGCACCGCGACCTGCTGCGACTCGAGCGGCATCACCGCGATCACCTCGGCCATGTCCTCGCCGACGTCGCCCTCGGCGAACGCGGCACGGATCGGTGCGCTCAGGCGACGTAGCTGGAGGCGGGTCTCGACGTGGTACCGCGGCACGTTGAACTTCTTGGCGATCCCCTTGATGTCGTAGCCGAAGTCGAGCAAGTCGGCGAACAGGTCGCCCTCGTCGAGGGGATGCAGGCCCTCGCGCTCGTGGTTCTCGGCGTACTGCATCTCCGTCGCGGTCTTGGCGTCGACGAGCAGGATCAGAATCGGCACCTCGTCGAGCTTGGCGGTGATGGAGGCGCGCTGCCGCCGGGCGCCGTAGATGATCTCGAACGGCCCCTCGTCGCTGTCGGGCCAGCGGTGCGGGCGGACGGCCAGCGGCGCGATCACGCCGTGGGCGCGCACGCTGGCGGTGAGGCTGTCCATGTTGCCCCACACGGTGCGGCGGTGCCGCGACGACAGAACGAGGCTCTTCGGGTTGGCGATGCCGGCGCGGCCGGCGAGTGACGTGGTCATCGGGTCTCCTTGTCCGGGTACACGTAGACCAGCTCGCGGCGCGCCCGGGTGATCGCGACGTAGCGGAGATTGCTTTCCTCGACGGCGGCCAGGTCGGTCTTGGGCCGCGTCCGCTCGAAGGTCTCGACCAGCATCCACACGCGGTTAGCCTCTAGGCCCTTGGCCTTGTGGACGGTCGAGCAGTAGATCACGTCGCGGCCGTCGCTCTCGGCGAACAGATCCTCGATGCGAGCGATCAGGTCACGCACGCTGTTGGCGTCCTCGGAGATCGCGGCGATCGTGTCGACGGTGTCGGTGGCCATCTGCGCCGCCTGCTCGGCGCCGCGGGCCAGCGCGCGCGAGACCTCGCGATCGCGCCAGGCGGACAGGCGGCGGAAGAGTTCGAGCAGATCGTCGGTGCCCATCGACAGCCGCCGGATCGTCTTGATCAGGCCGGCGGCGATGTCCTTTCCGACGACGCGGGCGCGCTTGCCGGCGCGCAGGAGCGCCAGGCACACCCGGGCCAGGTCGGCGTTGACGCGCGAGAGCACGAAGTCGCCCTCCTCGGCGCCGGCCACGAGCTCGGACTCCATGGCGTTGCGCACGATGCCCTCGGGCGCGCCGGGCGCCGCGGTGAAGTCCGGGACGATCCGCGCCGCCTCGGCCACGATGCGGGCCGCACAGCGATGCGTGACGGTGAGCCGGTGCTCGATCGCGCCGAGGCCATCGCGCACCCGGGCGAGGGCGCCCGGCGCCGCGCCGCGGAACGCGTAGATCGCCTGGCGATCGTCGCCGACCACCACGATCCGCCCGCCGGCGCGCCGCACCCGCACGGCGAGCCGCAGTTGCGCGAGGTTCATGTCCTGCGCCTCGTCGACGACGACGAGATCGCTGGGCGCCGGCCGGAGCCGCTGCGCGAGCGGCACGAACAGCATGTCCGCGAAGGAGACGCTCCGGTCGTGGCTGACGTCGACCGACCGCTCGATCACGCGCTTCACGCCGGCCATGATCCGGCCGGTGTGCCAGCCCGGAGGCATGTCGTCCTCGGCCGGCAGGAGGCCAAGGTCGAGCGCCACCCGCTCGAGGGCGTCGAGGTTGCCGGCGATCGCGTCGTCGGGCGCCACCTCCTTGCCGGCGTTCGCGATCCGCGCGATCGCCGTGAGCATATCCTTGGGCTCCTGGTCGCCGATGAGCTCGCGGGCGAGCCGGATCTCGCGGTTGCGGTCGGGCTCGACCCGCTTGAGGCGGTTGACGGTGCGCAGGCCGATCCCGTGGAGCGTGAGCGCCGAGACGCCGGGCATGCCCTTGGTGCGCTCGACGAGCTCGGTGGCGATCCGTTTGTTGAACGCGCACAGGGTGGCGTCGGTGCGCGCGGGCCGGACCTGGACGCCCCAGATGATCGTCGAGGTCTTGCCGGTGCCGGCGCGGGCGGTCACGAGCGCATCGCCCTCACCCGAGCGGAAGTGCTCGACCACCGCCTCCTGCTCGGGGGTCCGCGTCGTCATGCGCACAATCATGCGCACAATCATGCGCACGGGTCAAGCGCTGAGTGGGAAGAACATGCGCATGACGACGCCCTGCCCGCCGAAGTGCCAGCGCTCCCACCACAGCGACGCCGGCAGCTTGCTCAGCGCCCAGAGCATCTCCGCGCGCCGCCCCGCCGACATCGAGCCGTCCGGTTGCTGGTCGCGCCAGTCGAGGATCGCGGCGCGCACCTTGCGCGGCTTCTGCGCGATCCGGCGGGTGTACCAGAGCCGGACGTCGCCGGCGGCTCGCACCTCGATCGCCACGGCGCCGCATTTCTCGCAGCGCTCGGCGAGGCCAGCCCACAGGCACTCGGGCCGCCCGATGCGCTGGGCGACGCAGAGGAACCTGGTCACGCCGGCTCGGCGACCGGCTCGGGCAGCACCACCGGCGCGAGCTCAGCCGCGGGCACGAGCTGGGCGGTCTTGCCGGTCTCGCGCTCCCACCGGGCGGCGATGACGTCGCACCACCGCGGATCGATCTCGCACATCACCGCCCGGCGCTTCGACCGCTCGCAGGCGATCAGCGTGGCGCCGCCGCCGCCGAACATGTCGAGCACCGCCTCGCCCTCGGCCGTGCTGTTCTGGATCAGCTCGATCACCAGGTCGACCGGCTTGCTCGCGTTGTGCGGCCTGTCGTCGCCGGTCGCCTTGGAGATGCGGATGACGTTCGGCCGGAGGATCGCGCGGTACGGGGCCTGCTCGTCGGCCTTGGCCTTCTTTTTCATGTACGTCCGGCTCGCGACCTTGGCGTGGTAGGCGATGAGCTCGTGGGCGTTCGAGTAGTTCGAGCCGAGGCCGCTCGACTTGTCCCACACGATCATGTTGCGCGGCGCCATTTTGGACCGGCGGGCGCCCTCGGTGACGGCGGGGTAGCTCCGCCAGTCGCAGAACAGGTAGGCGTGCCCCTCCCACGGCAGAAACCGGCGCGCCTGGCCCCAGATCTTTTCAAAGAACGCCCGCACCATCCGATCGTCCGCGACGTCGGAATCGACGCCGGTGCTCGAGCCGTAGATCGCGTACGGCGGGTCGGTGATGACGCAGATGATCGGCTGGCCGCCGCGCGCGAGCTCGATCGACTCGGGGCGCTCCGAGTCGCCGCAGAGGAGCCGGTGGTCGCCGAGGATCCAGAGGTCGCCCTCGCGCGTCCGCGGCGTCTCGGGGGGCTTGAGCTCGTCGTCGTCGCCCTCCGGCGTGCCACCCTCGCCGGCGACCTTGCGCCTGGTGTGCCCGGCGACATCGAACGACTTGAGCAAGCCGGCGAGGTCGGCGTCGGCGTACAGCTTGGGGGCGCCGTCCTCGATCGACTTGAGGAGCGGGCCGAGATCGTCGACGACGAAATGGCCCTGCGCCCGGCGGTCGTTGAGCGTGATGTTCAACGCCTTGGCCTCGTGCTCGTCGAGGTCGAGCACCACGATCGCCACCTCGGTGATCGACTGCGACCGGAGCCACTGGACGCGCTGGTGACCGCCCACGAGCTCCTGGGTGCGGACGTTGAAGATCGGCAGGTCAACCAACTTCCACCGCGCGAGGCTCCTCTCGAGGCCGCGGCGCTCCTGGTCGGACATGACTCGCGGGTTCCAGGTCGCCGCC
>Ga0334722_10001076_pt1 | contig 35899 bp, 28 predicted proteins | sample C3_bottom_MG_FD_207210 | JGI IMG/M metagenome (GOLD analysis project Ga0334722, IMG submission 207210) | Sediment microbial communities from Yellowstone Lake, YNP, Wyoming, USA - C3_bottom | ecosystem: Environmental > Aquatic > Freshwater > Lake > Sediment | place: USA: Wyoming | collected... | reverse complement strand
CCTCTCCGCCCAGGACGATTGGTTCTGGGGCAAGCCCGTGGCCTCGATCCAGTGGGACGGGGTGGACCACGCGGACCGTCACTCCCTCGACACCCTTGTCAAACCCTACGTGGGCAAGCCCTTCACGCAGGACCTCTGGGCGGAGCTCCAGGGGAGGATCTACGAACTCGACTGGTTCGAGTCGATCGATCCCAAGGCCTTCCCCGCCACGGACGCCCGCACCGAGGTCATCGTGCGCATCCTCGTCAAGGAGAAGGCGGCCATCCGGGCCGTCAGGGTGAGCGGCAACTCGGGTCTTCACAACACTGAGATCCTCGATGTCGTCAAGTCCAAGGCCGGCGACATCTACAACGCGCAGGCGGCCAAGCTCGACGAGCTGGCCGTCAAGCGGCTCTACCTCGAGAAGGGCTACACCGAGGCGACGGTTTCCTCCTCGACCTCGGGCACGGGCCCCGAGGTCGACCTCGTGTTCTCGGTCAGCGAGGGCTCGAAGGTCGCCGTTCGGGCCATCAAGTTCCAGGGGATCTCGGCCCTCAGCGAAAAGACCCTGAAGGCCCAGCTCGGCCTCAAGGAGGCCGGACTCTTCCAGGACGGCTCCTTCCAGGAGTCGAAGCTCGAGGAGGACAAGCAGAAGCTCGTCGACCTCTACCGCAGCCGGGGCTACGTGGACGCGGCCGTCGTCGATGTGGTCAGGGCCTATTCCAAGGATCCGAAGAACGGGCGCGGCCTCCTCGACCTGACCTTCGTGCTCCGCGAGGGCCGGGTCTGGAGCCTCGGGGGCCTCTCCGTCGAGGGCAACCGCATCTTCGACGACGCCAAGATCCAGTCCCTGCTTACGCAGAAGCCGGGCGGTCCGGTCAACTACCAGCGAGTCCAGGCGGACAAGGCCCGCGTCGACGACCTGTACTACGAGAGCGGCTACATCTTCAACACCATCGACCTCCTCGACCGGAGGGACGCCGACAAGGGGCTGGTCTTCTACACGATCCGCATTCAGGAGCGGGACCGGGCCCACATCGAGAGCATCGGCTTCAAGGGCAACACCAAGAGCAAGGAGAAGATCCTCTACAGGGAGCTCCCCCTCCAGGTCGGCGATGTCTTCTCGAAGGCCAAGATCATCGAGGGACTGCGCAATCTCTACAACCTCCAGTACTTCTCCTCCGTCGAACCCGAGATGAGGCCGGGGAGCGCCGACGGCCTCATGGCCCTGGATTTCAACGTGGCCGAGCAGAGCACGGCCGACATCCAGTTCGGCGTGACCCTGAGCGGCATCGGCGATCCGAACGCCTTCCCCGTCTCGGGACTCCTCAAGTGGGGCGACAAGAATTTTCTGGGCAACGGGCAGAATTTCAGCATCGAGCTCAACGCCTCGCCCGACAGCCAGAGCCTCACCTTCTCCTTCCTCGATTCCTGGCTCCTCGAGCGGCGCCTCGCCGGCGGCGTGGACCTCTCCTTCAGCCACAAGACCACGACCACGCCCGAGGACTCCGTGGCTCCCTTCTTCGCCGACGGCGTGCCCGATCCCTTCACCTCCTACAAGGAATACAGCGACGCCAATTTCGTCGTGCCCAGTGCCTACCTCATGCCCTACCAGCTCTGGGACTTCCGCGTGGGTTTCAACACCGGCTATGCCTGGGTCACGGGCCTCGGCAATCTCGGAGTCGGGCTCGGCCTCTCCACCGGCCTCTCCTCGGTGAGCTACGACACGGCCAAGTACCGGCCCGCCATCGCCTCGATCCGCGAGGACGAGGGCAAGTGGCTCCTCGGCAACAAGATCTCGTTGCGCGGCTACATCAACGACCTCGACTACTGGGTCAACCCGACGAAGGGTTTCTATGCCAGCGAAAAGCTCACGGTCGCGGGTTTCCTGAGCTTCGAGCCCGAGCACTACATCCGCTCCGACTCCAGGCTCGACGGTTTCGTGACCCTCCTGAGCTATCCCCTCTTCGAGGCCTGGAAGCTCAAGCTGGTCCTCGGCGCCCATACCGGCCTGAGCGTGATCGCGCCCGAGCCGGGCCTGTCGACCGCGACGGTCAACTCCACCAATTCCCTCCACATCGACGGCTCCTTCATCGGCAGGGGCTGGCACAGCCTCTCCTCCTACGACGGCAGGCAGCTCTGGGAGAACTGGCTCGAACTGCGCATGCCCCTCTTCGAGTCCGTCGTCTGGCTCGACGGCTTCGTCGAGGGCGCGGCCCTCCTCACCGACCAGGGCTTCGTCACCCTCGATTCCTCGGGGCTGGGACGCATCGACTCCACGAAGACCGGCTTCTCGAGCCTCGGTTTCAGCAACATGGCGCTGAGCGCGGGCTTCGGCTTCCGCTTCGTCATCCCCCAGTTCCCCTTCCGCTTCTATTTCGCGAAACGGATGGTCTTCGACGGGGCCGTGCTCTCCTATCCGAGCCCGAACCTTGATTTCGTGATAAGCATCAGTCAACCTCTCAACTGAAAAGGGGCAACGATGAAAAGCATGCCGCGCAGGTTCACCCTCGCCCTCCTCCTCACCCTCGCTGCGGGGGCCCTGGGCGCCCAGCAGATCACGCGAATCGCGGTCGTCGACCTCCAGAAGGTCGTGCTCTCCTACTCCAGGGACTCGGGAGCCCTCCGCGACTACGAGGCGAAGAAGACCCAGATCCAGCAGGAGATCGACCGCATGGCAGAGGAGGTGAAGGCCCTCATGGCCAGGAAGGCGGAGGCGGACAAGGCCAAGGACGCCCAGGCTTCGGCCTCCCTCGCCGCCGAGCTCGCCAAAAGGACGGACGCCCTCCGCGCCTTCGTGCGCTCGAAGCAGGACGAGCTCGACAAGGAGGCCGAGAAGATCAACGCAGGCGACGACTTCGTCAAACTGGTCTACCAGAAGATCCAATCGGTCGCCGAGGTGGAAGGCTACTCCCTCGTCCTGAACCTCAGGAGCGCGGACTCGGTGATGAGCTCGGTGCTCTGGTACAGCTCGATGATCGACATCACGGACAAGGTGATCGCCGCCATCGCGGGTAAGGCGCAGTGACCGTCGCCGGCCCCCGCCAAGCTTGAGAAGGGCGGAAAAAAACCCGGGGAAACCCGGGTTTTTTCTCGTGCGGGACTCGGGCCCGGCGGAGCCCTAGCGCTTGCCCTCGGAGCCCTCGGGAGAGCGCAGGCTCTCCTTGAGCATGCTCGTGAGGGCGTTGAATTTGGCGCGGTTCTCCTGGGAGAGGTTCGACAGCTCCTCGTGGGCGTCGAGGAGGAATTCAGCGGTGGCCACCACCCCCCTGCCGACTCGCTCGAGGGAGGGGGGGAAGGGGAGGGGCGAGGCCGGGAGGAGTTCGACGAGCCCGAGGACGCCGATGGTCCGGAGGAGGGAGAGGCAGGCTTCGTTGACTCCGATGATCGAGAGCTTCTTCCCGGACTTGGCCATGATGCGCTTGGTGAGCCCCACGATGAGGCCGAGGAAGGTGGAATCCATGTACTCGCAGGCGGAGAGGTCGAGGAGGATGGCCAGGACGGGGGCCGGCTTGTCGAGGCGGGCGAAGCACCGGGTCTTGAGCTCGGGGCAGTGCGCCGCGGTGATGTGGCCGAGGGCCCTCACGAATATCCTCTCGCCATCGGCGTCGACCCAAAGCGCCTCTTCCACCCCGTCCTCCCGCGTCCCGCGGTCCGATTCCCGCCGCGCTTGTAGGGTACCCCGGCGGCGGTTATAATGCAACCGCCATGGCCGATACCCCGATGATGGAACAGTACAGAAGGGCCAAATCCAAGAACCGCGACGCGGTCCTTTTTTTTCGCCTCGGCGACTTCTACGAGATGTTTTTCGAGGACGCCATCGAGGTCAGTTCCCTCCTCAATCTCACTCTCACCAAGCGCCAGGGCGAGCCCATGTGCGGCATTCCCTGGCACGCCTCCCGTTCCTACATAGCCCGCCTCCTCCGCGCGGGCAAGAAGGTCGCGATCTGCGAGCAGGTCGGCGAGGTGGGGGCCGGGAAGGGGATCGTGGAGCGTGAGGTGATCGAGGTCATCACGCCCGGGACCGCGATGGAGGAGGACTTCCTCGACCGCTCGGCCAACAACTGGCTCCTCGCGCTCTGCGCGGAGGGAGGCAGGCTGGGCGCGGCCTGGCTCGACCTCGGCACCGCCGAGTTCCGCTGCCTGGCCATCCCCGAGGGCGACGAGGATCTCCTGGAATCCTGGCTGACCCAGGAGCTCTACAGGCTCGATCCCCGCGAGGTCCTCGTCCAGCAGAGCCTCCTCTCGAGGAAGGGCGTCGGCCAGGCCCTCTCCTCGCGCCCGGCCCTCATCCTGAACCGCCTTCCCGACTGGTCCTTCGACACGAAGGCGGCCGCGGGGACCCTCAAGGCCCGTCTCGGGCTCTCCACTCTGAAGGGGCTGGGCTTCTCCCGCGAGGGAGTCGAGCTCGCCGCGGCCGCCGCCCTCCTTCGCTATGTCGACGAGATGGCCAAGGCCGCCGCCCCCCACATCCGCGTCCTCCTCCCCTGGGAGCCTGCGGACCACGCCCTCATCGACGAATCGACCCAAAAAAACCTCGAGCTCGTGCGGAACCTCCAGGACTCCTCTCGCTCCTTCAGCCTCCTCGAGGCGGTGGACTTCACGAGGACGGGCCCCGGGGCCCGCCTTCTCAGACAATGGCTCCTCGAGCCCCTGTCGAAACGCGGCCCCATCGAGGCCCGCCTCGACGCGGTGGAGTTCCTGCATCGAAGGCAGAAGCTCCTCGCGGCCCTGCGCGGCCTCCTCGGGAGGGTCCTCGACTCCGAGCGCCTGGCCTCGAGGGTCGCGATGGGCAAGGCCCATGCCAAGGACCTCCTCGCCCTCCGCGACTCCCTGGCGGCCTCCCTCGAGGCCTCCAGGGAGGTCGAGGAGGGTGGGGGGCTGGCAGTCCTCGAGGGCGTGGCAGCCGCCGGACCCCGGGGCGGCGAGGGCGAGGCCCTGGTCGCGGTCATCGCCGACATCTCAAGGACGGTCAAGGAGGAGCCTTCCATCCTGCTCACGGAGGGGAACCTCATCAGGGGAGGGGTGGACGCGGAGCTCGACCGCCTCCACGCCCTCAGGGACGACGCCCGCACCCTTCTCGAGGCCTATCTCGAGGAGGAGAAGGCCGGCACCGGCATCGCGAACCTCCGCGTCCGCTTCAACCGCGTCATCGGCTACTACCTCGAGGTTTCGAAGGGAAGGCTCGACGCCGTGCCCGCCCATTTCATGCGTCGTCAGTCCCTCGTCAACGGGGAGCGTTACTCCACTATCCGCCTCGCCGAGCTCGAGGCCGAGATCAACGGAGCCCACGAGCGCATCGTCGAGCTCGAGAAACGCCTCTTCCTCGAGCTTCGCGACCGCATGGCCGCGGCCGTGCCCGTGGTGCTCTCCCTGGCCCGTTCCACGGCCGTCCTCGACTGCCTGGCTTCCTTCGCCTGGGCCGCCACCGCCAAGGCCTGGGTCCGGCCCGTCCTCCGCGACGACACCCTTCTCCGCATCGTCGAGGGCCGCCATCCCGTCGTCGAAGCCCATCTTCCCGCGGGCACCTTCGTCCCCAACGGCCTCAGGCTCTCGGCGGAGGGTGAGGGGAGGGCCTCCGCTTCCTCCAGCGCGAATGCCGGAGTACCGTCATCCGTCGCGAATGCCGGAGTACCGTCATCCGTCGCGAATGCCGGGGTACCGTCATCCGTCGCGAATGCCGGAGTACCGTCATTCGCGCTCATCACGGGACCCAACATGGCGGGCAAGTCGACCTTTCTCAGGCAGACTGCCCTCATCGTCATCATGGCCCAGTCGGGCTGCTATGTGCCTGCCGAGGAGGCCGAGATCGGCCTGGCGGACCGCATTTTCTGCCGGGTCGGCGCCCACGACGACCTGGCTCGGGGCGAGAGCACCTTCTTGGTCGAGATGCACGAGACAGCCCGGATCCTCAACACGGCCACGGCCAGGAGCCTCGTCATCATGGACGAGGTGGGGCGGGGCACGAGCACCATCGACGGCCTCTCCATAGCCTGGGCGGTCACCGAGCGCCTCCTCGACGGCATCGGCGCCCGCACCCTCTTCGCGACGCACTACCACGAGCTGACAGCCCTCGCCCATCCCCGCCTCGAGAACCTCTCCCTCGCCGTCCTCGAGGAGGAGGGCGAGGTGATCTTCCTCAAGCACATCGAGGCTGGAGCCGCCCGGGGTTCCTACGGCCTCCACGTCGCCCGTCTCGCGGGGATTCCGGAGGAGGTGCTGGCGAGGGCTAGGATCATCCGCGCCGGCCTCTCGGCCCGCGAGGACGAACTCGCCGCCACCCGAGGCGGGGCGACGGCCCGGCCTCCCGCCCCTCCTCCTCCCCAGCCCGGGCTCTTCGACCCCCGTGAGCTGGTCCTCGACGAGCTGGCCTCCCTCGATCTCGACCGACTCTCCCCCCTCGAGGCCCTGAACCGCCTCGCCAAGCTCAAGGCCTCGCTGAAAAAAAACTAGGCGGAGAAGCGCGGGCGGCGGTCGCGGCGGTTCAGAGGCATGGGCACCGGGTTCTTCGTCACCGTTCTCGATCTCCTCCTCCCGCGCTTCTGCGCCCTCTGCGCCTCGCCCCTCGGGGGGGAAGGGGGCCCCACCTCCCCCCTGTGCCCCTCCTGTCGCGACAGCTTCGAGCCCCTTCCCGAGCCGCGCTGCGCCTGCTGCGGTAGAAGCCTCGTCTCGGAGGAGCTCCTCTGCCTGCGCTGCCGCGAAGCGCGGCCTCCCTTCGAGGGGGCCTTCCCCATCTATCCCTATCGGGGGCCCGCGGGCGCCCTCGTGGTAGCCTGGAAGCTCGGAGGGAGACCGGGGCTCACTCCCCTCGTCGCCGACCTCATGGAGGGGGTGATCTCCGCGAGATGGCCGGACCATGTGCTCGTGCCCGTTCCTCCGCGGTCGGCCGCCCTCCGCGAGAGGGGTTGGGACCAGATCGAGCTCCTCTGCCGGGAGCTCGGGCGGAGGGGGCTTCCGGCGGCGAGGGTCCTCCGCCGCGGATCCTCGGCCGAGCAGAAGACCCTGGGGCTCGAGGCGAGGAAGGAGAACGCCCGCCGGGCCTTCGCCCTCCTCCCGGGCGCCCAGGTTCCCCCCAAGGCCCTCGTCATCGACGATGTCCTCACGAGCGGGGCCACGGCCGAAGCCTGCGCGAGGGCCCTCAGGGAAGGAGGGGCCGTCGAGACGGCCTTCGTCAGCCTCGCGGCGGACTAGAGGCGCCCCGGTCCTTGACAGGAAAGGGCGTTCTGGCTATTGTGGGCGCATATCAAAAAACACACGAATACTCTTGGGGATCAGAAGAGTCGTTCGCGCGACTCTTTTTTTATAGGCATCGGTCTAGTGGTATCGGAGGCCCGCGCTCCGGATTTCGGAAGCGCGCAGGGCAAGGCTGAAAAGGTATGCAGGAACAGGAAGCCATCGTCGCCGACATCGAGACCCTCCTTTCGGGGCAGGGACTCCAGGTTCTCGAGTTCTCGCTGGCGCGGAGCCACGGTTCCGTCCAGGTGAGGGCCGTGGTCTTCTCCCCCTCGGGGACCGGCATCGCCGAATGCTCCAAGGCCCACAAGCTCATCGCCGCCCGGCTCGCGGAGGCCCACGGGATCGAGGAACCTTTCATCGAGGTCTCGAGCCCCGGAATCGATCGGCAGTTCAGGTCACGGCGCGAATATGTGGTTTTCGCGGGCAGCCGCATCCGCTTCATCCTCGAGGGTGAGAGCGAGTGGCAGCGGGCCCGCCTCATCGGCATCGAGGGCGACATCGTCTCCCTCGAGACGGCCGCGGGGGTTCTCGCCCTGCCCTTCGCCACGATCGGCAAGGCGAGACTCGATTCAACATCGGAGGGAGACTAAGCCCATGGCTTCCGAAATGGCAGAGGCGATCCGCCAGCTCATCAACGAGAAGGGAATTTCCGAGGACCTCATCGTCAAGACGCTCGAGGACGCCCTCATGGCCGCCTACAAGAAAAAGTACGGGACCAACGAGAACGCCGTCGTCCGCTTCAGGGACGACTACGAGGGCGTCGACATCTACGCGAAGAAGACCATCGTCGAGGATCTCGACGATCCCGTCCTCGAGATCAGCCTCGAGGAGGCCAAGGAGATCAACGAGGAGGCCGAGGTCGGCGACGTCCTCGAGCTGGCCGTCGATCCCCGGGAGTTCGATCTCCAGTCGGTGATGCTCGCCAAGCAGACTACCCGGACCTCGCTCCGCGAGATCTCCCGCGACACCCAGTACGCCGAATACAAGTCGAAGGTCGGCGAGATCATCATCGGCTACTACCAGCGCGAGCGGAACGGCAACATCTTCGTGGACCTCGGCAAGGTCGAGGGCATCTTCCCCAAGAAGTACCAGTCTCCGCGCGAGTCCTACCACATGGGCGACCGCATCAAGGCCCAGATCGTCGAGGTGGAGAAGGGCCGCATGGGCGGACCCCAGATCATCCTGTCGCGGACCCACACCGAATTCGTCCGCAAGATCCTCGAGCTCGAGGTTCCCGAGATCTACGACAAGACCGTCGAGGTCTTCAAGATCGTCCGCGAAGCCGGCTACCGTACGAAGATCGCCGTCTATTCGCGCCGCGACGACATCGATCCGGTCGGCGCCTGCGTGGGCCTGAAGGGCATCCGCATCCAGGCCATCATCCGCGAGCTCGAGGGCGAGAAAGTGGACATCCTCAAGTACGAGGTGGACCCCAAGCGCTTCATCCACAACGCGCTTTCGCCCGCCGAGGTCAGGGATGTGTACATCCTCGACGAGGCCAAGCACCTCGCCCTCGTCATCGTGCCGGAGAGCCAGCTCTCGGTGGCCATCGGCAAGCAGGGCCTCAATGTCCGGCTGGCCAACCGCCTCTGCGACTGGAACATAGACGTCAAGACCGAGCAGCAGTTCATGGAGATGGACCGCTCGGGCGGATACATGAAGGCCGTCTCCGAACTCTTCGGGGAAGGCGAGGGGAACGGTCTCGGAGACCTGCCGGGCATGGAACCGGAGTGGGTCGCGGCCCTCGGAGCGGTCGGCATCGGCACCGTCGAGGACATCCTCGCCCTGGAGCCCGGCGCCCTCGCGGCGATCGAGGGACTCGACGAGGCTGCCGCCCTGGCTATACAGTCGATCATCGACGAGAACGTCGAGGTGGTCGAAGAAGAGATGGAAGAGGCCTCGGGGACCGAAGAGGCCGAAGAGGGCGAAGATTACCAGTGCCCGGATTGCGGGGCCGCCGTGACTCCCGAGATGAGTCACTGTCCCTCCTGCGGTGTCGAGCTTAGTTTCGAGTACGAGGACGATCAGGAAGCGTAAAGGGAGTCTATGACGGATAACAGCGATAGCCCGCAGAAACAGAAGGCCAATCTCATCAAGCAGCCCAAACAGGCGGCCGCTCCGGAGTCCGAGGCCCTGGCTTCGCAGGCCCATGGTGATGACGTTTCCTCCGAAAAGAAAAAAGTCGTCGTCGTCAAGAAGAAAGTCGTCGTCAAGAAGCCCCAGGCCCGCGTCGTGGCCCATCACGAGGAGGGCGGCGACACCGCCTCCCGTCCGGCAGAGCCCCATGTCGGCGAGGCCCGCCCCGTCGTGAGCCCCCCTGCCCAGCCGGCGCCCGCCGCTGGCGCCAGCTCCGAACCCGCGGTCCGTCCCGCAGCCGCCCGACCCGTCGGAGAGGCCGCCGCGCGCGCCCCCGAGGCCGCCGGCGACAGGCCCGCCCCCGTCGAGGGTGCCGCGCCCCGTCCCCTCCCTCCCCGGCCCGCTGGTATTCCCGGCGAGCCGCGTCCGGCTCCGCGCCCGGGCTACGGCCAGGGCGCTCCCCAAGGTCCTCGTCCCTACGGTCAGGGCGGCTATGGAAGCCCCCGTCCCGCAGGCTATGGTTCCCCCCGCCCCGGCTCAGACCAGGGCTCCTCCCCCGACTCCCGCCCCTCCTACGGACAGGGCGGCTATGGTAGCGGGCCTCGTCCGGGCGGCTACCAGGGCGGCCAGGGCGGCGGCTATGGCAGCGGTCCTCGGCCCGGCGGCTATCAGGGCGGCCAGGGTGGCTACCAGGGTGGTCAAGGCGGCGGCTATCAGGGCGGCCAAGGCGGCGGCTATCAGGGCGGCCAGAGCGGCTATCAAGGCAACAGTCCCCGTCCCGGCGGCTATCAGGGCGGCCAGGGTGGATATCAAGGCAACAGTCCTCGTCCCGGCGGCTATCAGGGCGGCCAGGGCGGCGGCTATGGCGGAGCTCCTCGTCCCGGCGGCTATCAGGGCGGCCAGGGCGGCGGCTACGGCGGAGCTCCTCGTCCCGGCGGCTATCAGGGCGGCCAGGGCGGCGGCTACGGCGGAGCTCCTCGTCCCGGCGGCTATCAGGGCGGCCAGGGCGGCGGCTATGGCGGGGCTCCCCGTCCCGGCGGCTTCGGCGGGGCTCCCCGTCCCGGCGGCTACGGCGGAGGTCCCGGCAGGCCGGGCGGCTACGGCGGCGGCGGTGGCCGTCCCGGCGGCTACGGCGGCGGTCCGGGAAGGCCGGGCGGTCCCGGCTCGGGTCCCATAGGTCCCGGCTCGGGCAAGACGGCGGTCCGCAAGCCCCTCCGCGGCAAGAAGCCCGCCTACACCAAGAAGGAACAGGAAGAAGAGAAGGCCCTCAGGCTCAAGAAGAAGCAGGAGGCCCAGGCTCTCGCCATCCCGAAGGAAATCGACATCATGGAGACGGTCTCCGTCTCCGAGCTCGCGAAGAAGATGAACCTCAAGCCCGCCGACCTCATCGGCAAGCTGATGGCCCTGGGCGTGATGGCGACGATGAACCAGAAGATCGACGCGGACACCGCCACCATCCTCGCCGAGGAGTACGGCTGCGCCGTCCATATCGTCTCCCTCTACGACGAGACGGTCATCGAGAAGAAGGACGACCATCCCGACAGCCTCATGCACCGGCCACCCGTGGTCACGGTCATGGGCCACGTCGACCACGGCAAGACCAAGCTCCTCGACGCGATCCGCAAGACCGACGTCGTCGCCGGCGAGTTCGGGGGCATAACCCAGCACATCGGCGCCTACCAGGTGGAGACGCCGAAGGGCAAGATCACCTTCCTCGACACCCCCGGTCACGCCGCCTTCACGGCCATGCGCGCCCGCGGCGCCGGCGTCACCGACATCGTCGTTCTCGTCGTCGCGGCGAACGACGGCGTAATGCCCCAGACCCGCGAGGCCATCGACCACGCCAAGGCCGCCAAGGTCCCCATCATCGTCGCGATCAACAAGATCGACCTCCCCGAGGCCAATCCCGACCGCGTCATGACCCAGCTCGCCGAGCTCGGGCTCACCCCCGAGGCCTGGGGCGGCGAGACCATCTTCTGCCAGATCTCCGCCCTCCAGAAGAAGGGCATCAACGAGCTTCTCGACGCCATCCTCCTCCAGGCCGAGCTCCTCTCCCTCACCGCCAACTACGATCGCCACGCGGAGGGCAAGGTCCTCGAGTCCCGCATCGACCACGGACGGGGCATCGTCGCCACGGTCGTCGTCGAGCGCGGCACCCTCAAGATCGGCGACTCCTTCGTCGCGGGCATCTTCCCCGGAAAGGTCCGCGCCCTCTTCAACGACAAGGGCGTCCGCATCGACGAGGCTCTGCCTTCGACCCCGGTCGAGGTCATCGGCTTCGAGGGAATGCCCAACGCCGGCGACCCCTTCGAGGCGGTCATCGACGAGAAGTTCGCCCGCGCCATCTCGGACAAGCGCCAGGAACTCAAGAAGTACGAGCAGGGCCTCAACGTAAAGAAGGTCACCCTCGACAACCTCTACGACACCATCCACTCGGGTCAGGTGCAGGAACTCAAGGTCATCATCAAGGGCGACGTGCAGGGCTCGGTCGAGGCCCTGAAGGGTCTTCTCGAGAAGCTTTCCACGGCGGAGATCCGGCTCAACGTCCTCCGCGCCGCGGCTGGCGCCATCACCGAGGACGATGTCTACATGGCCTCGGCCTCCGACGCGATCATCATCGCCTTCAACGTCCGGCCCACGCCGGCCGCCAAGCTCCTCGCCGACCGCGAGAAGGTCGACATCCGCAAGTACAACATCATCTACCGCGCCCAGGAAGAGATCCAGAAGGCCATGGAAGGCATGCTCTCCCCCGAACTCAGGGAGAACGAGATCGGCAAGGTGGAAGTCCGCGAGGTCTTCAAGGTGCCGAAGATCGGCCTCATCGCCGGTTCCTACGTCACCGAGGGCTGCGTGCGCCGCAACACCAAGGTCAGGGTCATCCGCGACAGCATCGAGCTGCACGTGGGCAAGATCATCTCCCTCAAGCGCTTCAAGGACGACGCCAAGGAAGTGGTGGCGGGCTTCGAGTGCGGCATAGGCATCGAAGGCTTCGAGGACCTCAAGGTCGGCGACACCATGGAGATCTACGAGACCATCGAGGTCGCTCGCACCCTCTCCGCCCCGGCGGAGAGCAAGTAGGGACCCGATGGACGAGATCCGGCACCTGAAGCTCGAGGAGCAGATCAGGGAGGAACTCTCCTCCCTGATCCTCGGTGGCGAGGTGAAGGATCCCCGCGTGGGACCCTTCCTCTCCCTCACCCGGGTCGAGGCCTCGCGCGATCTCTCCCACGCCAAGGTCTATGTCTCGAGCTTCGCGACGGCCGCCTCGGGCGAAACCGAGGCGGCCTCCCGCGAGGCGGAGGCCAAGGCCCTCGGCCTGGCCGTCGACGGGCTCAACAACGCGGCGGGCTTCATGCAGTCGCGGATCGCGAAGCGCATCCATTCGCGCCTCACGCCCCGTCTCCAGTTCGTGGCCGATCGCGGCATCCGCGAGGGCTTCGAGATGAACGAGAGGATCAAGGGCCTGTTTCCGTGACCTCGCGAGCGGCGGAAGGGCGGGCCGCGATCGTAGCAGGAAACGAGGGAAGGACCCCGCCCGGGGCGCCTTCGGGAGGCCCGGGGCCCGGCGGCATCGTCCTCGTCGCCAAGCCCGCCGGCCTCACTTCCTTCAAGGCCCTGGCCCCGGTGAAGCGGCGCCTCGGCACGCGACACCTCGGACACACGGGGACTCTCGACAGCTTCGCCTCCGGCCTCCTCGTCGTCCTCGCGGGGGCCTACACCCGCCTCGGTCCCTGGTTCACTGCCTTCGACAAACTCTATGTGGCCCGGCTGGTCTTCGGCGAGGAAACCGACACCCTCGACCCCGAGGGCAGTGTGGTGGCCACCGCCCCCCTCCCGGAGCGCGCCGCCCTCGAGGCGGTCCTGCCCGCCTTCCGCGGCGCCATCCTCCAGGCCCCGCCCGCCTATTCGGCCCTCCACATCGAGGGCGAAAGGGCCTCGGAGCGGGCCAGGCGGGGCGAGACCCTCGTCATGAAGGAAAGGCCGGTCACCATCTCCCTCCTCGAACTCGAGGACTTCGAAGGCCGGGAGGCGACCCTCCGGGTCCGTTGCTCCTCGGGCACCTACATCCGCTCCCTGGCCCGTGACCTCGCCCTGGCCGTCGGTTCGAGGGCGAGGCTTTCGGGCCTCGAGAGGCTCGAGGTCGGACCCTTCGCCCTCGCCGGCGCCCGTCCCGCGGATGAACTCGAGCCCGGTCGGGATCTTCTTCCCCTCGATCCAGAGCTCGCGACGAGGATGGGCTTCGTGCCGGCCTTCATGGACGCGGCCACCCTGTCTCGTTTTTCCAAGGGCGCCTTCATCGACCCCCAGGCCCTCCGCTTCGGGACAGAGGGCCCGGGCCGGGGTCAGGCACCGACCTCTCCCCTCGCCATGTTCTCCCCCTCCCTGGAGTTCAGGGGCGTGATGAATCTCGAGGGGGGGGCCCTGCGCTACCGTTTCGTGATCGGGGAGGGCCGGTGAGGATCCAATCCTGGGAGGAATACCTCACCGGAGGCTCAGGAGCGGCCCTGGCCCTGACCATAGGGGTTTTCGACGGCCTCCACCTGGGGCACCAGGCCCTACTCGCGCGGGTGCTGGCGCGGAGGCCGGCCTGCGAGGCCGCGGTCGTCACCTTCCGGGAGAATCCCAAGCAGACCCTTCGCGGCGCCGCCTTCGAAGGGGAGCTCGTCGTCCTTGAAAGAAAGCTCTCCCTCCTCGAGGAGGCGGGGGTGGATCTCGTCGTGCTGATTGACTTTTCCGGGGATTTCAGTAGAATGCCGGGGAGATTTTTCCTTTCTTTGCTGGCCCTCCACGGCTCCCTTCGATACCTCGCTATCGGATCGGATTTCCACTGCGGACGGGCCCGCGACACGGACGCGAAAGGCCTGGCGGGGTATTTCGCCTCCTCGGGCCCGGGAGCTCCCGAGGTCGAGATCATGGAGCCCCTGGCCTTCGATGGCGGGATCGTGAGCTCGACGCGCATCAGGCGCGCGGTCCAGTCCGGGCGCCTCGACGAAGCCGGGGCCCTCCTCGGTCGTCCCTTCGAGGTCGAACTCGGAGGGGAGATCGAGGGCCGCGGGAATCTCCGGTGCTTCGGGAAGCGGGCGGGGACGGTCCTGCCGCCTCCGGGCGAATGGCCCGCCCGGGCCCTCTGCGGTGGAAGGATGTACGAAGGCAGCCTCGGCCTGGCCGGGGACTGCCTTGAGCTCAGGGGCTTCGAGGGGGCGCAGGATCTGCGCCGAATCGCCCTGGGCCCCTTTGAAACGGTTGCCAAGAGAGTAAAGAGATAGACAAGGAGTAAGACGAATGGCTCTTACAAAAGAAGACAAGGCTCGCGTTATCGTCGAGCACGGGAAGTCCGAGAAGAACACGGGCTCCACCGAGACCCAGGTGGCCCTCCTCACGGAGCGCATCATCTACCTCACCGAGCACTTCAAGATGCACAAGAAGGACACGAATTCCCGTCGCGGTCTTCTCAAGCTCGTCGGCCAGCGCAGGAAGCTCCTCAAGTACCTCCAGCGCACCGATCTCGCCGGCTACCGCGCCCTCCTCGAAAAGCTCAACATCCGAAAGTGATCCCCCACGGGATTAGAATCAGGAGGCCCTGCCGAAGCGATCCGTCTTCCAACTACGACGGAGCGCCGAGGCACGGGCCTTTCCGCGTTTTTCCCCGAACAAGAAGGTAGTCATGGCACATAAGATCACCCATAAACTCGGAGCCGAGGATCTCGTCCTCGAGACCGGTCGCATGGCCAAACAGGCCAATGGTTCCGTCTTCGCCCAGTACGGCGGCACCGCCGTCATCGCGACGGCCTGCTGCGCCTCGAGCGCCACCGAGGGCCTGGACTTCGTTCCCCTCACCGTCGAGTACAACGAGAAGTACTACGCGGCCGGCAAGATCCCCGGCGGCTTCATCAAGCGCGAGACCCGTCCCAAGGACCGCGAGATCCTCGTCTCCCGCCTCATCGACCGGCCCATGCGGCCCCTCTTCGACAAGGCCTTCGGCCGCGAGATCCAGGTCGTCCCCACCGTCATCTCCTCCGACGGCGTGAACCCGCCCGACATCGTCGCCATCAACGCGGCCAGCGCCGCCGTCGTCATCTCCGACATCCCCTTCGGCGGCCCCATCGCCGCCGTGCGGGTCTGCCTCCTCGGCGACGAGTACGTGGTGAACCCCACCTACGAGCAGCTCAAGAAGGCCCGCCTCGAGATCGTCGTCGCCGGTACCGCTGGCGGCATCACGATGGTCGAGGGCGACTCCGACGAGGTCTCGGAGAGCGAGATGATCGGTGCCATCGAGGCCTCCAAGGGGCCCATCGCCGCGATGTGCAAGAAGATCGAGGAGCTCCGCGCCCTCGCAGGCAAGCAGAAGCTCCCCCTCTCGCCCCTCAAGGTCAAGCTGAACCGCGAGGCCGAGATCCGAGACTTCGCCCAGGGCCTCCTCCAGAAGGCCCTCTTTACCAAGGTGAAGCAGGAGCGCGGCGCCGCCATCAACGCCGCCGTCGCCGAGGTCAAGGCCAAGTTCGCCGACGCCCTCACCGACGAGATCCAGAAGAAGCTCTTCGGCGCCCTGATGGAGGACCTCCAGTACCACATCCTCCGGAACGGCATCCTCGACTCCGCCAACCGCGTCGACGGCCGCGGCCTCGAGGACGTCCGGCCCATCACCTGCGAGCTCGGCGTCCTTCCCCGGACCCACGGCTCCGCCCTCTTCACGCGCGGCGAGACCCAGGCCCTGGCGGTCACCACCCTCGGCACGGTCTTCGACGAGCAGATCTTCGACGACATCGAGGGCGACCGCCGCGAGCGCTTCATGCTCCACTACAACTTCCCGCCCTTCTCGGTCGGCGAGGTGGGCAGGCTGGGCACCGGACGCCGCGAGATCGGCCACGGCAACCTCGCGCGCCGCTCCATCGAGAAGGTCCTCCCCACCAAGGAAGCCTGGCCCTACACCATCCGCGTCGTCTCCGAGATCCTCGAGTCCAACGGCTCCTCGTCGATGGCCTCGGTCTGCGGCGGCTCCCTCTCCCTCATGTTCGCAGGCGTGCCCCTGCGCCGCCCCGTCGCGGGCATCGCGATGGGACTCATCACCGAGGGCGAGGGCAAACGCTGGGCCGTCCTCTCCGACATCCTCGGCGACGAGGATCATCTCGGCGACATGGACTTCAAGGTTGCCGGCACCACGAAGGGCATCACCGGCTTCCAGCTCGACATCAAGATCGCCGGTCTCTCCACCGAGATCCTCACCAAGGCCCTCGACCAGGCCAAGCGCGGCAGGCTCCACATCCTCGAAATCATGGAGCAGGCCCTCCCGACCCACGCCTCGGAGATCTCCGAGCTCGCCCCGAAGGTCGTGACCATGAAGGTCGACGTCGAGAAGATCGGCGCGATCATCGGCCCCGGCGGCAAGAACATCAAGGCGCTCTGCGAGACCTACACCGTCAAGATCAATGTCGACGACGACGGCTCGGTGACGATCTACGGCAGCACGCAGAAGAACGCCTACGAGGCCCGCGACGCCATCAAGGGCATCGTGGAGGACCCCGAGGTAGGCCGCATCTACGAGGGCACCGTGAAGCGCCTCATGGAATTCGGCGCCTTCATCGAGATCCTCCCCGGCAAGGAAGGGCTCTGCCACATTTCCCGCCTCTCGAAGACCCGTGTCGAGCGCGTCTCGGACGTGATCAAGGAAGGCGACAAGGTGAAGGTGAAGCTCCTCGAGGTCGACCGCCTGGGTCGCCTCAACCTCGCCCACGTCGACTCCCTCGACGAGCACGGCAATGTCGCCGTCGACGCCGCCCGGGAATCCGGCGGGCACGGGGAGGGCGATCACGACCGCCCGCGCTACGGGGACAGGCCCCGGTCGGACGGTCCGCGCCACGACGGCCCGCGCCGCGACGGCGATCACCATGGTGATCGAGGCCCCCGGAGGAACTAGTGCTCGCGCCCATCCCGCTCCCTCGCGGCGCCTCCCTCCATGCGGAGGAGGTCGAGAGGGCGCGGTCCTTTACGGCCGGATTCTGGTTCCCCATCGGGTCCCGCCACGAGGCCCCGCGCGAGCGGGGCTTCGTTCATTTCGTCGAGCACCTCCTCTTCAAGGGCACGGCGACGCGGAGCGCCCTCGACATCGCGAGGGCCATCGACAGGGTGGGGGGCTATCTCAACGCCTTCACCGAGCGCGACGTGCTCTGCGTCCACTGCACCGTGCCCGCCTCGCGCTGGAAGCTCGCCCTCGAGGTCCTCGCCGACCTCTCCTTCCACTCGACCTTCCCCCCCGAGGAGGTGGAAAAGGAGCGCGAGGTCATCGAGAGCGAGATCCTCGCTTCCCTGGATGAACCGGAGGAACTCGCCCACGACCTTTTCCTCAGGGAATTCTGGAAGGATGATCCCCTGGCCCTGCCGATAGCCGGCGAGGTCGACGATATCGAGGCCGCCGACCGCGACCGGCTCTTCGCCTTCTACCGTCGCCGGCTCCGTCCCGAAAACCTCCTCGTCACGGCGGCCGGTCCGGTCGCCACGGCCGAGGCCGCCGACTTCCTCTCCTCCCTCATCCGGGACTGCGAGCCGGGTCCCGAGGACTGGTCGCCCCTCCCGCCCACCAGGGAACCGACCTTCTTCCCGACGGTCTCCCAGGCCCAGGCCAGCCTCTCCCAAGTCTATCTCTTCGTCGCCATCCCCCTCCATCCTCCCTTCGGTCCCGAGGACTACTACACGCTCTCGGCCCTGAACGGAGCCTTCGGCGAATCGATGAGCTCGCGCCTTTTCCAGGGCCTCCGCGAGCGCGACGGGCTCTGCTATTCGGTGGCCTCGGGCTTTTCGCTCGGGTCGAGCGAGGGGCTCTGGATGGCCCAGGCCTCCTCCTCGGTCCGGTCCTTCCCGCGCCTCCTCGCCGCCCTCGAAGAGGAGATCGGCCTCATCGGGGGGCCCGCCCCACTCACCGAGGAGGAGCTCGCCGAATCCCTCTCGCGCCTCGAGGGCAGCTTCGATCTCTCCCTCGACGACACGGAATACCGCATGAAAAGGCTCGCGCGCCAGGCCCTCCAGGCGACCGAGGTCCTCGACGTCGAGGAGACCAGGAGGATGATCCTCGGGGTCGAGGCCTCCTCGGTCGGGGCGATGACGAGGCGGCTCTTCGCGGCGCCGGAACGGGCGGTCTTCGCCTACGGCAAGCTGGGCGAACGGGGGATAAAGGCCCTCACCGACTCGGCCTCGAGGGCTGCCGGGAGGCTCGCGATCGCATGAAAACGCTTCAAGTTCGCCTAACCTGTGATTCCGGCGGCTCCCTTCCCGAGTACCGGAGCGCCGGCGCGGCGGGAGCCGATCTCCGGGCCCGCCTCGACGCTCCCCTCATCCTAGCCCCCGGCGAGCGGATGGCCCTGCCCACCGGCCTCCGCCTCGAGATCCCCGAGGGCTACGAGGGCCAGGTCAGGCCACGCTCGGGTCTCGCCCTGGAGAAGGGTCTCACCTGCCTCAATTCGCCGGGCACCATCGACTCCGACTATCGCGGCGAGATCAAGGTCATACTCGTGAATCTCGGAAGGGCGCCCGTGACGCTTTCCCCCGGGGATCGGATCGCCCAGCTCCTCATCTGTCCCGTGGCGCGGGCCGACTTCGTCGCGGTCGAGGACCTGTCGGAGACCGGTCGCGGGGCGGGCGGTTTCGGCTCCACCGGAAGCTCATGAGTCGCTCCCTCCGCCTCTTTCCCGGCACCTTCGACCGCTACGTGGGGAGGGAGTACCTCTTCTCCTTCCTCGTGTCCTTCCTCTTCTTCTTCGTGGTCTTCTTCGTCAACCAGCTCCTCCTCATGGCAGAGGACATTCTCTCCAAGCGGGCGCCCCTCCGCGACGTCCTCCTCCTTCTCGTCTACGCGACGCCGGCCGTCATCGCAATGTCGGTGCCCTTCGCCTCCCTGGTCGGGGCCCTCATGGCGACCGGCAGGCTCGCGGCCGACAGCGAATTCCTCGTCTTCCAGGCCTCGGGCATCAGGCCGGGCAGGGTCTTCATGCCCTTCATCGTCCTCGGTCTCCTCCTCTCCGGCCTCTCCTTCACGGTTAATGATTTCTTCCTCCCCCTCGGCACCCTCGAGTTCGGCAAGCTCTACCGCAAACTCCTCGTCAGCTCGCCGGCCCTCGAGCTCCAGCCCTGGTCCTCGCGCCGCTACAAGGACATCACGGTCGTGACGGGCGAGGTGAGAGGCAACGAACTCTCGAGCATCCTGATCTTCGACAGCACCGACCAGGGCAGGCAGCGCGTCATCTCGGCCCGCGGCGCCCGCCTCGAGACGAGGCAGGACACGGGCGAGATCGTCCTCCGGCTCGAGGGCGTCTGGACCCAGACCCTCAAGGACGGCGAGAGCGGACGCTTCGAATACAGCTCCTGCACGACCATGGAGTACCGCATCGCCCTCGACGAGGGGCAGGCGGGACGCAGCTCCATCGGTCCGCGGGAGATGAGCTCGACCGACCTGGGCAGGACGATCGCCTTCAAGGAGAGGGACTTCGGCGAGAAGCAGGCCGGCCTCGCGAGGGAGACCGAGAGGGCCCGGCTCCTCCTCGAGGAGGCCTACGCCGCGGCCCTCGCCACGGCCTCCGGTCCTCAGGGCTGGACCGATCCCTCGATGAGCCTGGTCTCCCCCCTGGCCGCTTACGTGACGAGGAAGGGCGACAGGGTCGAAGACCGCAGTCTCGATCTCTACCGCCTCGAATACCACAAGAAATTCTCGATCCCCATGGGGGCCGCCTTTTTCGTCATACTCGCCTTCCCCCTGGGGGCCCGGGCCCGGCGCTCGGGGCGCTCGGTGGGCTTCGGCCTCGGCCTCCTCGTCGCGGTCCTGTATTGGGCCCTTCTCCTCACCGGCCAGACTCTGGGGACCCGTCTCGGCTTCTCGCCCTTCTGGGCCATGTGGCTGCCCGATGCCCTCGTCGCGGCGGCGGGGCTCCTTCTCTGGCTGCCGCGGGGGGGACGCTAGCCGTGCGCCGGCCCTCCCTCCTCCATCGCCATCTCCTCGCCATCGCCCTCCCGGCCTTCCTAATGGCCACGGGCTTCTTCGTCTTCATCCTCGAACTCGTCGATCTCTTCGCGAGTCTCTGGAAGTACCTCTCCCTCGACGTGCCCCTCACGCAGGTCCTCACGGTGATGGCCCTCTACGCCCCGACCTGCGTGGTCTGGGCCCTGCCAATCGCCCTCCTCTTCGCCCTCTCCTACGCCCTGGGCTCCCTCTACGCCTCCAACGAGCTCGTCGCGGTCTTCGGGACCGGCATCTCCCTCGCCCGCTTCACCCTTCCGATGATCATCGTCGGAGCCCTGGTCTCGGTCGGCGGCTATTTCTTCTCGGACCTCCTCGCCCTGCCCGCCTACCGGCACAAGACGGAGCTGGCTTCCACCCTCCTCAGCCAGAACCCCAGCCTCTCCAACTCCAACGTGACGGTGCTCACGCGGGGCGCGAAGGTCGTCTACCACGCCGCCTTCTACGACGACTCCGGCTCGAGTCTCACCGACGTCAGCGTCATCGAGAGGGACGGGGCGGGGAATCCCCTCTCGCGCCTCAACGCCGGCATGGCCCGCTGGAAGGATGGAGCCTGGATCTTCCAGCGCGTCCGCCGCTTCGTCCTCGGCGCCGACGGGAACTGGACGGAGAACGACTCGGGCAGCTTCTCCTCCCCCCTCTACGACGAACCTCCCGCCTCCTTCAGGAACCAGAACCTCGATCTCGCCCAGCTCTCGACGAAGGACCTCGGGGAAAGGGCCAGGTTCCAGAAGAACGCCGGCCTGCCCTACGCGGCGACGGTCGCCGAACGCCATCGCCGCATCGCCTTCTCCTTCGCCCCCCTCATCGTCGTCCTCCTCTCGGCTTCGATCGGCGGCCGCTACCGGAAGAACGTCCTTCTCATGAGCCTCCTCGTGAGCCTGGTCATCTCGACCGGTTACTACATATTCCAGATGGTGAGTACCCTCCTCGCGAAGACGGGCGTCATCGATCCCGTGGCGGGGGCCTGGTCGCCCCTCCTCGTCTTCGCGGCCGTCTCCCTCGTTCTCTACCGCTTCGCCCGTACCTGAAGGATGGTGTAGACTGTGGCTACCATGATATTCACCGAGGACGCCCGCGACACCTCTTCCCGCGCGAGGACCGGACGGATCGGGCTGCCCCACGGCGAGGTCGAGACGCCCGCCTTCATGCCCGTCGGCACGAACGCGACGGTCAAGGCGGTGGAGCCCTCCTCTCTCGCCGAGATGGGCTTCCGGATCATCCTCGCGAACACCTACCATCTTCTCCTCAGGCCAGGTCCGGAGATCATCAGGGAGGCCGGAGGGCTCCACGGCTTCACGGGCTGGAAGGGCAACTTCCTCACCGACTCGGGGGGCTTCCAGGTCTTCTCCCTCGCCGCGATGCGGAAGCTCTCCGAGGAGGGCGTCACCTTCCGGTCCCACATCGACGGCTCGAAGCGCTTCCTCTCGCCGGAGTTGGCCGTGGAGGCCCAGACAGCCTTCAACAGCGACATCCAGATGCAGCTCGACGTCTGCAGCGCCTGGGGCGCCGAGAGGGGGGAGACCGAGAAGGCCCTCGCCCTCACCAGCGCCTGGGCGCGGCGGGCTTCGGCGCGCTGGGACCGGGCCCAGGCCGAGGAGGACTATCGCGGCCAACTCTTCGGCATCGTCCAGGGAGGCTTCTTCGAGGACCTCAGGACGAGGAGCGCGGCGGAACTCGCCGACCTGGACCTGCCCGGCTACGCCCTCGGCGGGCTCTCGGTGGGCGAACCCTTCGAGGAATACGCCAGGATGCTGGCCTTCTCCGCCCCCCTCCTCCCCGAGTCCAAGCCCAAGTACATCATGGGCATCGGTACCCCCGAGTACATCCTCGAGGCCATCGGCCAGGGCATCGACATCTTCGACTGCGTCTTCCCCACCAGGACGGCGAGGAACGGGCTCTGGTTCACCGCCGCAGGACCCCTGACCATCAAGAAGGCCCGCTACGAGCGGGATTTCTCGCCCCCTGATCCGGCCTGCGGCTGCCGCGTCTGCCGCGACAACAGCCGCGCCTACCTCCGCCACCTCTTCCGCTGCGATGAGATCCTGCACGCGATGCTCGCCTCCTACCACAATCTCCATTTCCTCAACGACCTCGTCCTCCGCGCCCGACTCGCCATCCGCGAGGGACGTTACCCCGCCTTCGCCGCGGATTTCCTGCGCGGCTATCGCGAGGGGCAGGCCACGGACCCGACTCCCCGCCCCGGGGAGGGAGGGAGAGGGGAGGCCGGGGAGGGCTCCGAAGGAGGGCGATCGTGAGAATCAGTCCCGCCCTGTCCGCTCTCCTCTGTCCCCTCCTCTTCTTCCTGCCCTCGCTTCCCGCGCCTTCCCAGACGGCCCCCCTTCCGGCCACGGCCGCGACGGCACCGGCCGCGACGACAGTCGCCCCGCCCCAAGCCGCGCCGGCGACCCCGGCCGCTACACCGGCCGCGGCCGCGGCTCCTGTGGATCCCAAGGCGGAGGCTGCCAAGGCTGTCGAGAAGAGGCGGGACACGATCCGCTACGGCATAGAGTCGGAAATCCTCGACCTCCTCAAGGCCCTCGGCGCCGAGGGCGACAATCGTTACAATGCCGATCTTCTCGGGCTCTTCCAGGGTTCCGCGAGCCCGAAGCTCCGGATCGCCGTCCTCGAACTCTGGAAGACCCTCGCCTGGTCGGGCGGCGAGGACGCGGCCCTGGCAGTGGTGAAGGGCCGGGACGAGGGCTCCGACCAGGCCGTGGCCGCCGCCCTCGGCTATCTCGCCGAGATCAAGTCGAAAAAAGCCCTCGACCTCGCTCCCACCCTGATCGAGGAGAACAACAAGGCCCTCCTCCCCTCCCTCATAGCCCTCCTCGGGAGGGCAGGCTCCTCGAAGGAGGAGGACATCCTCCTGGCCTGGCTCAAGGGAGACGCACCGACCCCCGCCCTCAAGGAGGCGGCGATCAAGGCACTCGGCGACATCGGTTCGAAGAAGGCGGCGGAAAGCCTAGCCAAGATCCTCGCCGACGGAGGGTCGACGCGTTTCGAGAGGGTCTACGCGGCCGAGGCCCTGGGCAAGATCGGCTGGGACCAGGGGCTCGAGGCCCTGGTGAAGGCAGCCAACGGGGAGGATCCGACCGTACGGGTCGCCGCGATCGAGGCCATCGGCTCCTTCAAGGGAAGGACAGCCGATACGGCCCTCGTCGAGGCCCTGCGAGACAGCTTCGCCAAGTGTCGCATCGCGGCCTGCAAGGCCCTCGGCAAGCGGAACTACGCCGAGGCGGTCCCGAACCTCAAGTACAAGGCCTCGAGCGATCCCGACAAGGGGGTCAAGGCCGAGGCTCTCCGGGCCCTCGCGGCCATAGGCGGCGAGGACTGCCTGGCCTTTCTCGAGGCCGTCATGACCGACAAGAAGGGGGACGCCGCCGGGCGAATCCTGGCCTTCGGCCTTCTCGCGCGGAAGGGCATGCCGGGCCGCGAAAAGACCCTCCTCGCCTTTTTCGCGGGAGAGGCAGCGGTCACGGACCGGAGCTTCTATACGTCCTTGGTGAGGGAACTGGCCGCCGCGGGCGAGGCCAAGGAGGCGGCTCCCCTGGCGCGCCTCGTCTTGGCGGACAAGGACTACCTCATCAGGCTCGGCGGCCTCGAATGGGCGAGGGCTTCCAAGGTCCCGGCCATCAAGCCGGACCTCGAACGCCTGGCGGCCTCCGATCCCAACGAGGCTGTGAGGCGGAGGGCGGCCGAGATCCTCGGCGAGTTCTCGGCTCAGTCCCGGTAGGGAGCGAGCCCCGGCACCTCGATGCAGTGGAGTAGGCGGTTGATGCGATCGACCGGAGCCTCCCAGCGCACGAAGCGGAGGACGAGGGGATAGCCCCGCGGCGAGACCATGGGGATGTCGACCCCGAGGCAGTCGCGGACCGGTCCCGCCAGTCCCGGGAAGAGATCCGCGCGCCGTGGCGCGAAGGTGCAGGTCTCACCGTCGAAATGGAGTTCCCCGATCGTGTGGGGCACGGGCACGAGGAAGACGAGATAGTCGCTGCGACGACTTCCCACCGTCTTCGAAGCGCCCTCGTAGAGCTCGTGGATGTTCCGGTGCCCGATGTGGGAGTTCTGTTCCGACACCCGGAGTTCCACCTTGATGTTTCCCTTGCGCAGGACCCTGCCCTGGTAGGCGGCGAATTCCCTCGGGGACGAAGGCTGAGGGCTCTCGGGCGACTGGGTCCGGGGAAGGGCGGAAGCCTTCCCGCCGGAGACTGTCGGCGGAGTCGAGGGCAGTGGCGCGGCTTGGTTGGGAGGGGGCGCTGGGCTCGGCGCGGGGCTTCGGTTGACTGCCGCGGTGCTCTGGGCCGAGGGCGCGGTGCTCTGGGCCGAGGGCGCGGTGGCGGGCGTGGTGCCCTGTGCCGAGGGCGCGGTGCTCGACTTCCGCCCCTCCTCGGTCGATTGCCTGACGGCCTTCACGACGGGCTCGACCGCGCTCCGCGGCACCTTCGCCATGAGAAGGATGAAGACGAGAACGATGATGAAGACGAGGGCCAGGACAAGGAGGGGAATTCCCCAGCCGGAATTGACGAGGGCGATGAAGGGGCTTCGCTTGATGTCGTGGGGGAGGCTGAGGGGAGGGCTCTTCTCGGCCCTGCTTCCCTCGGCCCCCCAGTCGGTGACTGTCGCGCCGAGGGCCTTGGCGGCGCTGTCTCCCGCCCCGATGCCCTCCCCGGGCTCCTCCTGACGGCTCGGGCCGGCGCCGCCCGGGCTCGCCTCGGTCGCGGCTGCCGAAGCTCCCGCCGACGCTGAAGGGGAGGCCTTCGATGCGGCGCCCCTGTCGCCAGTGCCGGCGCTCGAGGCGGGAGCCGAAATCGGAGCGGGAGTCGATGTCTGGACGGAAGTCGAAGGTGGAGGGGGGGGCGAAGCTGTCGGTGCTGTCGCGGGGATCGAGCCCGTGGCGGCGGTCGAGGGCCTGGCCGTGCTCGAGGGAGGGGTGCCCTTCGACGGAGCCGTCCCTGTCGAAGAGGCCGCGGTGGAGGGGCCGGCGGCCCCAGTGGCGACGGCCTGGGAGAAGGGAAGCTTCACGAAGTGGACGGGCCAGCCCAGGGCCCTGAGGGCCGTCGAGGCGCGCTCGATCTGCTTGGTCACCCCCTTCGCATCGAGGCCGGCCCAGGGGCTCCCCGCGGCCGGATTCTGCACGCCGTCGGTGACGATGACTATGGTCTTCGGCCGCGAGGAGGGGAGGGCGGCGACATAGGAACCGAGGCTGTCCAGGGCGGCGATGAAGTCCGAGTTGCGCTCGATGGGATAGAGGAGGAAGATGCCGCCGAGGACGGCCTTCACATCCTTTTCGTCCCTGATGGATCTCTCGATCTCGACCCTCGTGGCATCGCCGAAGGTGAGGAGGTGGAAGCTGTCGCCGAGGCGGAGGTAGTCGCGGACGAGGGGGCCGATGAGGTAGTCCGTGACCTCTCTCGCCCAGGGCAGGACGCTCTGGGAATTGTCGACCAGCAGGATGAGGTCGTTGCCCGCGCCCGCGGGGGCCGCCCCCGCGGGCATCGCCCTCGCGGGCGTCGCGGGAGAGGGGCCCTGCGCGGGCGCGACGACATTCGCCGCCAGGAGGAGGGCGGCGGCGAGGCCGCGGAAAAGGAACTTGAGTACCCTTCGCTTCGGCCCCGTCATGCCCGGCCTCCTCTTTATATGGTCGCCGTCTCGATGCGCTCGACCGCGTACTGGAACTTGCGGTCGTGGATGGTGAAGGCGAGTTTCTCGCCCGCCTTGTGGTTGAGGAGCTTCTTCCCGAGGGGGGAGAGGTAGGAGATGACATTGCGCTCGGGATCGGATTCCCAGGGACCGAGGATGGTGAAGTTCTCGACTTCGCCGGAGAGCTCGTTCTTGAGGTAGACGGTGGTTCCGAAGGAGACCTTGCCCGCCGAGACCGTCGTCTTGTCCCAGATCTGTGCCCGCTCGATCTCGTTCTTGAGCTTGGCCACCTTGGCGTTCAGCTCGTCCTGCTTCTCCTTGGCCGCCTTGTATTCGGCGTTCTCGCGGAGGTCGCCGAGGGAGAGGGCGTAGGCGATCTCCTTCTGGTTGACCGGAACCTCGACGTTGAGGATCTGCTCGAGGAGCTTCTGCTTTTCGGTGAACTTGTCCGAGGTGACCATGAGGCCGCGGGACACGACCTCCTTCTCCTCCTCGCCCTGGATCTTGAAGTCGGGGAAGCGCTCGGCGATGCGCCGGCGCATGCGGAGCTTGAGGGCCGGATCGAGATCCTTGACGTCGGAGACCAGGGTGAAGACGCGTTCGATGGTGTCCGAGCCCGAGTCCTCGAGGAAGGTCTCGAGGGCGCCGTCCGAGAAGAGGATGGTCTGGACCTGCTTGTTGATCTTGCGGTTCTCGGTGGTGTCGCGATGGCTCTCGATCTCCTTGTAGGAGATGTCGAGGATGTGGATGAGGGTGATGAGGATCTTCTCGTAGGAGAGCCCCAGGCCCGAGAACCACTCCTTCTGGCGCAGGTTCTTCACAACCCAGATGAAGGCTTCGCGGTGGTCGCGGTAGTTCTCGATGATGTCGACCACCATCCGCTTCAGCTTGTCCTCGTGCCCCGCGGTCTCGAGGGTCTCGAGGAGGCTGGCGTTGAGGGACCAGGGGAAGAGGCGGACATAGACCTCGGGCCAGTCGGGCACGAAGGCGCGGATGTCGCGGATGAAGTCCTTCCTGAGCTCCGCGTCCTTGATCGTGTCGTAGATCGTGACCGGATCGTCGATCTGGTCGAAGAGCTCGATGAAGTTGGCTGACACCGTCCCCTTGAGGAAGCTGTGCTGGGTGGCCAGGTGCTTGAGGAGGAGGTAGGAGGAGATCACGTACTCGTTGACCTGCTGGTAGGAGCGCACGAAGCCCGTGAAGAAGGCCAGCATCTCGGAGAAGAACTCCGAGTCCGGCTCGCCCTTGTCGAGGAAGGCCCTGATGTGCTGGACGCGCGCGAAGAAGCCCTTCTCGGCCTTGAACTGGTTGTAGATCTTCTCCTCGGCGGAGAGGGGACGGTCGCGGACGACATAGGTGGCGATGGCGTCGGTGGCGTTGCCGAAGATGGGGTCGTCCTTGAGGACCGCCCTCGCCTTGGTGCTCCAGCTGTTCCATTCCTTCTGGGTCAGCACCGATTCGACGAGCTCGGCCTTGACCCGCTTCAGGTCGGTCCGGTTGTCGAAGCTCTTGATGAGGATGCGGAGGGCCCAGGCGGGGTCGGTGAGGAGCTTTTCCTTGAGTTTATCCTTGGGCCAGATGGCCTTGAGGACCCAGATGTGCTCCTTCGACAGGGTGGTGAGGCTGTCGATGGCCATCTTGAGGGTCATGCGGTGGCCGCGGCTCTTCGCGAAGTCGATGATGATCTCCTCACCCTGGACGCTGGCGATCTTGCCGACGTTCCAGGTGCGATGGAAGACGAAATTGCCGGCGTCGAAGGCGATGTGCTTCTCGAAGTCGGCCATCGCCTCGTTGATCGATCGGTAGGAGGTCGAGATGTTCGAGAGGCGGATGTAGTCATCGAGGTGGGAGTGGGCGGCGTACTTGCCCTTGTAGCACTCGATGACCTCCTTGCGGAGGGCGGGGTTCCTCTCGTCGTAGCCGATGACGAGGCGGAGGATGTCGAGGGCGGTGTTCCAGTCGGCGGCGTTCTTGTAGTGGCGGTAGAGGTCGAGGAGGAGGGTGGCCGCCTTGTCCTCGGAGATCTGCTTCGCGATCTTCCGCTGCACGTGGAAGAAAAAGTCGATGTCCTCGGGGCAGGCCTCGACCAGCTTGCCCCAGAGCTCCTTGACGCTCGTGAAGGCACCCTTGTTGATGTAGCGGTGCAGGGCCTTCTTGTAGTAGTCGATGGCCTCTTCGGTCTTTCCCTCTTTCTCGCGCCGTTCGGCCAGGGCCTTGACGATGTCGGTCTCGTCGTAGTCGACCTTGACGAGGCGCTCCCACACGGCGATCTTCTCTTCCGTGCGGTTGTCGGACTCGTAGGTCTCCGCGAGGCGCCTCAGGGCGACCTTGTTCTCGCCGAAGTCGAGCATGCGCTGGCAGACGAACTCGACGATGCCCCACTTCTTGTTGTCGACGAAGAGGTCGATGAGGGAGGTCATGGCGGAGTCGTCGATCTGCTGGCGGACGAGGGAGATCACGCCGGAGAGGTAGAGGGCGATGACGGAGTTCTTGGTATGCCCGAGGTGCTCGTCGCAGAGCGCCTTCACCTCGTCGGTGGCCTTGTCGCGGGCCGCGTCCTCGAGGAGGGTGTCGAGCTCGCGGAGGTTGGCCACGGTATAGGCCGAGAGCGCCGCACGTGTCCATTTCTCCTCGTTGAGAAGCTCCTGCACCTTCGCGACATGGACCTTGGCGGCCTCGTCGCGGGCCGCGGCCTCGCTATCGACGTGTTCAGAATCGGCCATATGCACTCCTCTTCATGCCGTGTACTGCTTGTGTATCTGCGGATCGAGAAGCCTGAGCTTCAGGAGGATCTCGTCGATCTTGGACCTGTCTTCCTTCGCCGCGATGCAGTGGTCGATCAGCCAGAAGTAGCGGTTGATCAGCCTCGGGACGAGGAAGTCCTTCTCGCCGGAATTCTCCCTGAGCTCGTTCTCGAGCTGGTATATCGACTGCCGGAGCTTGCCGGCCTCGACGGCCTTGAGCTCCCTTTTCACCGTGAAGACCCCGAAGAGGTTGGCGTAGACCGGGATCCACTCCGCCAGCTCGGGGCCGGTCCTGCCGAGTTCCCTCACCCGGTCGATGAGCCTGCGGATCATCTCCGACTCGAGGTAGTCGAGGGCGATCCGCTGGGGCCCCAGGTAGAAGGCCTCGCGGAAGAGGGCCTTGGACTCGCGGATCTCGTTGACGAGGGCGTGCACGTCGGCGAGCTCGGCGAGGGGTTCGGCGTCGTCGCGCCTTTCCTTGGCGGCGATGGCCAGCTCCCTGGCGGCCTCGTCGTAGTCCCCGGCCCCCTTGAGGCAGCGGCCGAGGCGCAGGGCGAGCTCCCCGACCTGGCTCTCGCCCTCCTCGGCGGGCAGGGCCCGGTAGTGCGAAAGGGCCAGGGAGAAGCAGAACTGCTTGAACGCGTAGCGGCAAGGCTCGGAATCGCCCTCGAGCCTGGATTGGAACTGAACGAAGGTCTTCCAGAGACCGAGCACGTACTCGCCGCGCTCGAAGGGATTGGCGATGTCATGCAGGCGCGCGAGGCCCTCGGTCCAGTAGCGGGCGCACTTCAGCGCGAAGTGGACTTCCGCGTGTTCGAAGTCCACCGAGAGGGCCTCGTCGAGCAGGGCCGAGGCTGAGACTAGATCGACGCCCCTCAAGGCCTCGTAGGCATTGGCAAGGAGGGTGGATACGCTTGCGTGCTCGGCCATGCTTTCTACGACGACACTTCCTGCTTGGTATGGTTTAAAAGTGTATACCGAAAGGTCTTGATTGGTCAATCGGAGCCCTTTCCCGAGGCCTCGGCCTCGATCCGGCCCGCTTTGGCCGGCCCGGGAGAGGGGACCGACTCTGGCGTCCCGCCTCCCGGCGTGCTAGAGTGCGATCATCATGTCATCCCTTCTCGTGGCTCCCTCCCTCCTCGCCGCCGATTTTTCCGACATGGGTTCCGCCCTCGCCCTGGCCACCGCTTCGGGGGCCGACTGGGTCCATCTCGACATCATGGACGGCCGATTCGTGCCGAACCTCACCTTCGGGCCCAAGATGGCGGCGGACCTCCGGAGCCGTTCGGCCCTGCCCTTCGACGTCCACCTCATGACCCTGGAACCCGAGACCCTGGTCCGGCCCTTCGCCGAGGCCGGAGCCGACTGGATCACCTTCCACGTCGAGGCTACGGTCCACGCCCAGCGCCTCGCCGCGTCCATCCGCGAGGCGGGGGCCCGCCCCGGCGTCTCCCTCGTCCCCTCCTCGCCCCTGGCCTCCATCGAGGAGCTCCTCCCCGAGGTGGATCTCGTCCTCGTGATGAGCGTCAACCCGGGCTTCGGCGGCCAGGTCCTCCTTCCCTCCTGCCTCGACAAGGTGAGGCGCCTGGCCAAGATCCGCGCCGAACGCGGCCTCGCCTTCCTCATCTCGGTCGACGGAGGGGTCAACGCCGCGACCCTGCCCGCCGTCGCGGACTCCGGCGCCGACATCGTGGTCATGGGTTCGGCCTTCTACGGCTCCCCCTCCCCGACCGAGGCGGTCGCCCTCGCGAAGGGGCTCCGGAGGTGAAGGACGGGCCTCTTCGAGGCTGTTCCCTCCCGGCCCTCCGGAGGCCGATCGGCCGGTTTGAGTTTTATGGCCGGCGCGCCGATATTAGACGTGGAGGATTCCTGATGCGGAGATTCGTCCTTTCTCTCGTCCTCGTCCTCCTCGCCCTCGCGGTCGTCGGGGCCGAGGAGGGGGCGCGCGCCCGACTCGACCGGGGCATCGTCTCCTTCCAGGCCGAACAGTACCGGCAGGCCCTGGACAGCTTCGGCTCCGTCCTCGCCGATCCCGCCGCCCTCGCCGAGAGGCCCGACGCCCTCTACTGGACGGCTCTCGCCTCGATGGCGGTCGGCGACGTCGCGACGGCCGAACGCTCCATCGCGGCCTTCCTCTCCTCTTGGCCTTCGAGCCCGAAAGTTCCCGACCTCCTCTACCAGAGGGGCAGGATCCTCTTCGGCAAGGCCGATTTCCAGGGCGCCCTCGCCGCCTTCGCCGCCTTCATGACCTCGGCTCCCGACCACGAACTCTATCCCTCCGCCCTCTTCTGGAGCGGGGAGTGTCTCCATTCCCTCGGCCGCCTCGACGAGGCCCAGCGGGCCTTCTCCGCCGTGGTCGAGAAATTCCCCAAGAGCGTCAAGGTAGAGGCGGCCACCTATCGCCTCAGCCTGATCGAGCTCGAGTTCCGCGAGGAGGAGCTCCTCAAGCTCCTCACATGGAGCCACGAGGAGGCCCTTAGGGCCATCGAGGACTTCCGCCGGAAGGAGAAGGCCTACGAGCAGGCCATCGCGGTCTATCAGAAGCAGATTGCCGACACGAGGCGCCTGGCCGGCAGCGACGCGGAGCGGGAACTCTCCGACCTCCGCGCCCAGGTGGCCGACCTCAGCAAGAAGCTCGGCGTTTCCGAGGCCGATCTGGCCTCGACGCGGAGCGAACTCGACGCCACGAGGTCCTCGAGCGATCTCGCCAGGCAGCAAGCCGCCGCCGAGGCCGTCGCCAAGCTCAAGGCCGAGGAGGCCGTCCGGGCGGCGGCGCCCGGCTCCGCCGTCCCGACCGCCGCCCTCCTCAACGCCGAGATCCTTGCGGCCAAGGCGCGGGCCCTCGATCTCCTCGCCTTCTATCTGACGCGACTGTCCCCCGGAGGCGGAAAATGAGGCGCACCTTCAGCATCGGCCACCGGCTTTTCCTCGCGGCCCTTTTCTCCCTGACCCTGCTCGGCGGCGCCTTCGCCCTCGAGCTTCGCGAAGGCCTCGTCAAGATCGTCGTGGACGAGTCGATCGCGCGCTTCTCGCTCTACCGCCTCGTCGATGTCGCCAAAGACCGCTACGAGCCCCTCTACTTCGATCAGGATGTACGGACGAGTGCCGTGACCCTTTCCTTCGACGGCAGGCAGTACAAGCTCGGCGACTCGGCCGACTTCCGCCAGACCTTCGCCCGGATCGACGGCGGCCTTGCCATCACCTTCCAGTCGGCCTTCGCCAAGGTCACAGAATCCCTCCTTTTCGCTCGCTCGGCCGAAAGCTCCCTGGCCGACGGGCTGCGCGTGACCATCACGGTCGAGAACGTCTCGCAGCGCGACGCCTCCATCGGCATCCGCTGGCTGGTCGACACGAGCCTCGCGGAGAAGAGCGGGATCCATTTCAGGACGCCCGGCAAGGAAAGGCTCGCGGCCGAGACCCTCTTCGAGGGGACGAGCTTCGAGGATTGGGTTTCCACTCCCGGAGAGGTCGCCAACTTCATGGTGCAGTTCGTCGGCCAGGGTCTCGACCGGCCCGACCGCGTGCACTTCGCGAACTGGAAGCGCCTCAACGACGCGCCCTGGGCCATCGACGCCTCGAGCGCGCGCAACTTCACCCTTCTTCCCTATTCGGTCAACGATTCCGCCCTGGCCATGTATTGGCAACCCAGGACGGTCATCCGCGGGGGAACGCTGAGCCTCACCACCGCCCTCGGAAGCTTCAGCGAAAAGGGCTACCCGCCCGCCACGGCCGACTCGGGCACCAGCGCCCTTTTTTCCAAGACCGTCCTCGCCGACAAGACAGGCGGCGATGTGCAGTCCCTCGTCGCCGCCGACCTTCTCTCGGTCAGGGACCTCCTCTCCCGCATCGATCTCGCTCTTTCGGGCACGGCGGCAGCCAGCCCCGACGAGATAGCCTCCTGGAAGAAGATCCTGGATCTTCTCGAGGAGAGGAAAAAGGGCTATTAGGTACTGACCATGGCCCGGTCAGTCCTCGACAGCGCGCGGCGTCTCGCCCGAAGAGGCCGCACCGCGGAGGTCATATCCCTCCTCGAGTCGCGCCTTCCCCTTTTCAGGGACTCCGCCCCCTACTATTTCCTCCTCGGCTCCTCCTGCCTTCGGACGGGGGATCTCGGGGGGGCCGCCACCTACCTGAAGCGGGCCGAACAGCTCGACCCCCTCGATCGCGACACGAGGCTCCACCTCGCCGCCCTTCACCTGAAGCGGGGCGAGACCGACAAGGCCATCTCGATCTACCTCGCCCTCCTCGAGGACAGACCGGGCGACCGTCTCGCGGGCAGGGCCCTCGAGCGGCTCAGGCACAGCCCTCCCGAGCTCCTCCAGGGGGGACTCGCCGACCGGAGGGAACTGGCGGCCTACCTCCCTCCCCCCCGCGGCTTTCCGCCCTGGCTCCTCCCCGCCCTCCTCGTCCTCGCCCTGATCCTCGCCTTCGCCGCCCTCCTGCCCCTGGCGGGCGACCTCGCGGCCCTCGTGGCGCGGAAGGCGGCGCCGCGGCCCGAGATCGCGGCCCTCTCCCTCAGCGCAGCCGACACGAAGGCTCCCGTCGGGGCCGCGGGGTCGGCGCGCTACATCCTGACCGAGGCCGAGGCCCTCGCGGCCTTCGAGAAGGCCAAATCCCGCTTCCAGGAATACCGGGACAACGCCGCCCTCGTGGAGATCAACCGCCTCCTCGAATCCAACGCCACTCCCTCCCTCAAGGAAAAGGCCCGGACACTCCTCCAATACGTAGGCGCCCCCGACTGGAGGACTCTTCGCGATATCCCCAGCTTCGACTCGGTGCGCGCCGAGCCCCTCCTCTACCAAGGAGTGGCGGTGCTGTGGCAGGGGAGGGCGGCCAACCTGCGCAAGGAAGGCGGCTCCCGGAGCTTCGATTTCCTCGTGGGCTACGCCGACCGCTCGCGGCTCGACGGGATCATCACCGTCCGCGTCGGCGATGCGGCGACCGTCGTGCCGCCCGAGGCGCCCTTCGAGGTCCTCGGCCGGATCCAGGTCAGGGCGGGAGGCTTCGGCATCGATGCCCTGGCCCTCCACGAGCTCTCCGAGAAAAAATGAGGGCGGTCGTGCAACGCGTCTCCGCGGCCTCCGTGGCCGTGCATGGCGAGACTGTCTCCGCGATCGAGGCGGGCTTCCTCGTGTATCTCGGCGTCGGCCGGGAGGACGGCAGGGCCGACGCCGACTGGATGGCCGACAAGATCGCGAACCTCCGGGTCTTCCATGACGCCGAGGGCGCGATGAACCGCTCCCTTCTCGAGGAGGGCGGATCCGTCCTCCTCGTCTCCCAGTTCACTCTCCTCGCCGATGCGCGGAAGGGAAGACGACCCTCCTTCTCCGAGGCCGCCGCGCCCGAGGCGGCCTCCCCCCTCTACGAAGCCGTCGCCGAATCCCTCGCGGGGACCTTCGGCCTCCGGGTCGGGAAGGGCGTCTTCCGCGAGGACATGCGCGTCTCCAGCGTCAACGAGGGCCCCGTAACCATCCTCCTCGACTCGAAAAGGACCTTCTGATCCTCGTAGCCCGAATGCCGGATCCAGCCGCGGCCGGAGGCCCCGTCCGGGCTTTCGCCTGCCCATCAGAGAAGGCGAATATTAGAGTTACTAGTTTCTGCTTGACAGGACGAGGGACGAGGGCTATAGAGGGCGTTGACGCGCAGGGGCCGGAGCGGACCTGAAGTCGCTGCGGGAAAGAGGCGGGACGGCGCGGTCGCCCGATCCTCGCTTCGCCTAACCTTTCCCCCTTCCACGATGATCCAGCCCGAGCCTTCGCGCGAATGCCGAAACAGGAGGACAACATGGCTGGCGAGGAATTCAAGGGCTTGCCGATGGCCGATCTCATCGGCTCTCCGCTTCAGGCCGCCTGCGACGCGCAGATGAGGCTCGCGGCGTCGACGATCGACTTCATCACCAAGATCGGCTTCCAGGATGGCGACACCACCAAACCCAATCTCCTGAAATTCGACCTGCAGAGGCCGGTGGAGACTCCGACAGGCATCGAGACGACCACCGTCCAGGTCCAGGCTCCTCTCCTCGGTCTCGTCCCCCTGCCCGCCCTTCTCGTCGACGGAGTCCAGATCGATTTCCAGATGGAGGTGACCGCCACCGAGACGACGACCACGAAGGAGGCCAAGGAGGGGAGCGTCGAGGCCAACGCCTCCTTCAAGATTCCCTTCGCCGGTCAGGGCACCGTCAAGGTCCAGGGCAAGGTGACCTCGAGCAGGGACAACACCCGCTCCACGAACCAGTCGGCCAAGTACCAGGTCCACGTCAGCGCCCGTCAGCAACCGGCTCCCGAGGGCTTGAGCCGGCTCATGGACATCCTCGCCTCCTGCACCGCGCCCCTGTCGGTGGCGGCCGCGGCGAAGTGAGGATCCTGAATGCCGGTGACTGAGCAGACCTTCTCGGACATCATCAGGGGGATGCAGCACGCCGTGAACACCGCCCAGGCGATGCTCGACGAGCACCAGCTCTGGAGGTTCGGATCCCTCTTCGTCGATGGCCAGCCGCGTACCATGGACATCACCGGTCCCGACGGACGGCAGTTGCGGATTCCCCAGATATCCCTGATGCCCCTCAACCTCCTGGCCATCGAGGAGCTGGAGCTGGAATTCTCCATAGCCGTCAACTCTTCCGACGTCACCGAGATCGGCGTCGAGAACATCGCGCTGGAGCGATCGAGCTTCGGTGTGGAGTTCGCGAAGGGGGGCGGGGGGGAAGAGGGCGGCGGCTCGACCATAGACGTCAGGATCCTTTTCAAGCAGAGAGAGGAGCCGGAGGGCTTCGCCCGCGTCAAGGCGACCTTCGACAAGAGCATCTAGGATAGAGCCGAAACGAGGCGAGTCCCCGGGCAAAGGCAGGGAGGGCGCCCGCTTCAGGGCCTCCACGCCCCCGGGCGAAGGGAGAGAAGATGGGTTTCGCGGATCTGGTGGCGATATCGAGCGTCGATGTGCCCGGTAGCGGCGTGGATTACAAGAACAGTCCACGACCCTGCAACTGTCACGAGGCGGTGCTCGGATGGCTCATCTATTCGATGGATCGCGGACCTCCCAATGATCAGCGGAATGTCGAGGGTGGTGTCGTCAAGGCCTGGAAGTATTGCCGCGACCTCGCGCATTTGCACCCGCGAGGCGGTCCGGAGAACAGCATCACGACGGAGGTCAGTCATAGCTGGATCGGAGTGGAACTCTACAGGGGGAGCAGGCCTCTCGTTTTCAGCAAGGGAGAGAATCC
>Ga0334722_10001075_pt1 | contig 35909 bp, 35 predicted proteins | sample C3_bottom_MG_FD_207210 | JGI IMG/M metagenome (GOLD analysis project Ga0334722, IMG submission 207210) | Sediment microbial communities from Yellowstone Lake, YNP, Wyoming, USA - C3_bottom | ecosystem: Environmental > Aquatic > Freshwater > Lake > Sediment | place: USA: Wyoming | collected... | reverse complement strand
CGACGCGCTCCGCGCCGATGGCGCCGGCGGAGATCGCCTGCGCGCGCTCGCGGTAGCGGTCCCAGGCATTCGTCAGCGCCTCGAGTTGGCTCTTCTTCGGCATGGTGCGCTCGGGCTTCGTGACGCCTCACCAGATGTAGCCGTTCACGGTGGTACCGAGGCCCAGGTCCGCGGCGGCGGCGGCGCCAGCCCCGGTCAGCGTCTTGTAGACCTTGCCCCCGTACTCGACGCCGCCATCGACGACCACGCACCGGACGCGCTCCTTCCCGTGGCGGTCGCTCTTGATGATCACAGTGCCGACCGGGGGCATGCGCGGATCGGTGGCGCCGGGCGCGCGCCCGATGGCGGGGGGCGCGGTGGGCGGCTCCTGGTCGGGGCCGCTGGTGGCGACCGGCGCGACGTCTGCGGGGTCGGCGGCGGGCGGCTGCTTGGAGGGCTTGGGCTCGCGGTGGGCCTTGCCCTTCTTTGAGGTCGACTTCTTCGAGGTGAAGGTCTTCTTGATCGTCAGCTTCTTCATGGGATGGGGTCCTCCGTCGGTGTTCGGGTGGTGGGCCGTCGGTGCGTCGCGTTCGTGGTGGTGGCCATGCGGGCGTTGTGCCTGAGCGGCCGCCCCCGCGCCGGGCGCCAACATGCGGCGCGCGCACCGACGGCAGGAGCGCACACCGGTTCGCTCCTCGATGGCGCCACCGAGCCGATTCGCCCAAGGTGTCGCCGAGACGGCGCCGCCGCGCACGACGGTGCGCAGCCGGTAGATCCTTTCGCTGTGGGGCTGTGGGGGATGGGGGGGGGGAGGCGTCAGGCGGCGAGCGGGCGGAGGTAGACGGGGAAGGTGCTGCGGGGGTGCACCAGCGCGCGAACGGCGCCGTGGACGTTCCCTTCGATCGTGGCGATGTAGTCGCCGCCGAGGTCGGCTACGACTAGGCCGGCGTGCCCGTGGAAGTCCGCGCGCACCAGCAGGGCGACGTCGCCCGGCACGAGGGGCGCGCTGTCGGGGAGGACGCGGTGGTGAGCGCGCGCCCAGGTCTCGAGCTTCCAGGCGCTCGAAGCGCGCGCCCAGGGGCAGCCGCCGTCAGCACGCGCGTAGCACCAGGTCAGGAAGTCGGCGCACCAGGGCTCACCCAGCTCGCCGCCGTACCGCAGCACGGGGCCGGCGTTGCTGCCGGGCGGGTCCTCGACAACGCCGATTTCACCCACCGCGGCGCATATTACCTCGGCGAGCGCGAGCGGCGTGGCGACGAGGTCGTAGCGCCAGCCCGGCGCTATGAGCGGTGGCGGGTAGCGGAGCGGCATCAGTCGCCGCCCGCGTCGATCGGCGGCTCGCAGCTCGGCGGGCAGGGGTGGCCGTCGCCGCAGTCGCGGGCGCGGAGGCAGGCGATGGCCTCGCGCGGCTTCACGGCTCGCTCCCGGATGCCATGGTTCAGGGCATCCGCGAAGATCCGTGGCTCGCTCCGCCACTCGCCGGCCTCGTTATTCTGGAGGTGGGCTTCGAGAATTCGGATCGGGTAATCCGCATCCGGCGTGGCGTCGACATGGATCAGCATCTCGCGCATCATCGGAGCATCCCGACCGGCGCCGCCACGCGCGCACCGAGGTAGCGGATCGCGCGTGCCCGCACCACCGAGCTCGGCCGCGACGTGCCCGCGATCACGTCGCCGGCGCTTGCGAGCAGGTCCCCGGGCGCGCCAAGGACGTCGAACAATAGGTGGGCGACCACGCACGTGACCGCGCCGCTGACGCCCGTCAGCGCGCGCTGGCGCACGTCCAGGGCGTTGAGGCGCACGTCGGCGTCCTCCGCGGTGGGAGCGGTGATCAGCGCGTCCAGTGCCTCGCCGGCGAGCGGCAGCATGACCTGCTGGGTGGCCCGGAGCCCGCAACCGAGCGCGTCGCTGGCGGCGCCGCGGAGCGCGACCGGTAGCAGCGAGCCGCAGCCGGCACCGGGCAGCAGCGTCAGCGCGAGCAGCGCGAGGAACGGACGGACCGGCGGACGGCGACGCAACGGCGTCGCCGACGCGGTCCAGCTTCTCACCGCCCAGTCGGCATCCTCGTTGGTGAAGCAGGGGCAGTTCTGACGGTGTGCCTGCTTGCGCTCGACGATGCGTGGCCCGCAGATGCACCGCCCATCGGGCGGCGACGGCCTGGCGGTCGGGAGCGGCGGCAGCGCGCCGGCTTCCACGGCGACCTGCCGGAAGTAGGCGGAGCCGGCCTCGGCGGCGCGCATTTCGGTGTGGTATTTCTCGCCGCGCCCCTCGGCGCGGATGCGGGCGAGCCGCTCGCACCACAGCAGGAAGGCGCCGACCAGCGCCGTCGCGACCACGCCGGCGGCGAAGGCCGCACCCTCGCTGCCCGTGCAGCCTGGGAGCGCCATCGCTGTCGTGATCAGCGCCAGCAGGATGCGCGGCACCTTGCCCGTGTTGCCGGTCCGCCACTGCGGCGCCGTCGATTCGTGTGGCGGCGTGGGGGCGGCGGCGCCCGTATTGCCCATTGTGGGCGGCGGCGTGCGCGCGTCCGACACCACGCGGCGCGCGCGCCACCTGCGGCCAACCAGCGCCACGACCACCACGCCGACCAGGAACATGCCGCCGAGCAGCATCAGCACCGCCGCGACCGCACCTACCACCACCGCCGGCTGCGCGTGACACCCCTGCACCGCCAGCGCGAGCAGCGCGCCCGCGCAAACCAAGCCGTAGAACGCCATGCCCGTGATCGCCCTGCCCGTCATCGATCCCTCCTGTCTCGCTCGTCGAGCACCCGCTGCAGCTCCTCGCGGCGCTCCTGTTCGGCCACCCAGCGCGCGACCGGCTCGAGCTGCTCCTGCAGCCGCCGCACGTCCTCCTGCAGCCCGCGCATCGCTGTCGCGTCGGCGAGCAGCGGCTGCTCCGTCGGCGTGTCCTCGCGCTCCAACCGCCGCCGCCGGCGCTTCTCGCGCAGGTAGGCGATCAGCTCCTTGAAGCCCTCGGCGGCGGCGACCACGGCGAGGCAGACGGCCGTCGTTGCTGGCACGCCGGAAAGCGCAGAGCCGTCCTCCGCCGCTCCGGCGGCAGCCTCGAGAAGGAACATCGCTGAGTCTCCGTCAGAAGGGCAGCTTGCCGTGGGGGTTCGTGAACCGGAGCAGCCGCCACTTCAGCGTCGTGGGCAGGTAGGCCGGCCCGCCGGTCTGCGCGGCGAGTCCGTAGAACGTGCGACCGATGAACGGGCCGATTTCCAGCGACCCGCCCTTCGACGGGTTGACGGAAAAGCGCTGCGTCTTGCCCTCGTCGGGGAAATCCTCGTCCTCGGCCGTCTCGATCAGGACCGTCGCGGCGACGGAGCCGGTGTTGCAGACCGCCCACACCAGACCGATCTCCCGCGAGAACTTGGTGAGCGCGAGCAGCGGCGTGTACGTCGACACCACCACCACCGGGCCGAAGTCGTGGATGATCTGGTTCATCGGCCTCGGATCGCACGGCGCACGCGCTCGTGCAGCTCGGGGTGGAGCTGGCGCCCGCCTTGGTGGAGCGCGCGCTCGACCCGCTGGCTGATGGCGAGCTCGCGGCCGTCGGGCCGGTACGCCACCGGGTGATCGATCTCGTGCTGCTCGTGCTCGGCCAGCGCCTTATCGAGCGCCTCCTGCATTGCCCCCTCGTGCGCGGCGGCGCGCTCGGCAGCGGCGCGCTCCCGCCCGGCCTCCTGCTCGCGCTCGAGGCGCTCCTGCTCCGCCCACTCGGCAGCGCGCACGGCTTCCTCGCGCTGGCGCTGTTCTTCGGCGGCCACCTGATTGATGCGCGTGCGGCGCCGCCGGCGCACCACGAGCCCGCCACCACCCAGCGCGAGGGCGGCGCCGAGCCCGGCGGCGAGGGTGAGGGGGTCGAGCACGGCGACGCCTATTTCGAATACAGGCTGGCCGTGACCGTCGTGTTGCCCCGTGCGATCAATGCAACGCAGTAGGCGTCGGTCGCCAGCTTGAAGCTGAAATCACCGCTCTGGGTGATCGTGGACACCTGATACCAGTGCGCGGCGGCGGCACCGCCAGGGAACTCCGTGCCGCTCCCGTCGACGCAGTCGGGCGACTCGTACAGGTCGAACTTCACGGAGGACGAACTGTTCCCGAGGATCGTGTACGTGCGGGCGGTGTGGAGCATGTTGATCGCTCCCGACCTCGTCCCGTTCGCCGCCGCAGTGACGTTGAACAGGTTGCCGACGATGTTGGCCTCATTCACGACGTCGGCGCGAGCCGAGGCGGCGGTCAGTAGCAGCAGCAGTGCGAGGAAGGCGACGGCGAACGGGCGTGGTTTCATTTGATCTCCTCCTTTGGGCCTTATTGACCCGGTGTCCACAATACACTGCGACGGCGGCGCAGCGCCAGCGCCAGCAAGACCAGGAAGGCCGGATGCAGATACTCCAGCGTGAACGTGATCGTCGCCGTCACCAACCAGCCCGGCGCCGTCGAGGTATTGGTCAGCGTCAACCCCTGTCCGGTCTGGAACGTCCACGGTTGGGCGCCGTTCGCGATGGCCTCGTAGCAGATGTGTTGCATCATGCCGCCGGTCGTGTTGCCATCGTCGGCGGCGACCGTGCAGGTGCCGAGCTGCACTACCGTGCCTGCCGGGTCCGTCGTGCAGGTGCTCGTCGCCGTCACCTGCGCGGGTACAGCGGCATTCGTCGTGTCAATCAGCGTGGGAGTGACGGTGGTGCAGGTCGCACCGTCGGTGGTGAAGCGCTTCATCAGAAACGACGCCGCGGCGCCGGTGACGGTCCCGGCGAACTCCGGCGTGACCGTCACCTTGCGGACCTTCATCACCTTGCCCGAGCCCGACCCGTTGAAGACGTTCAAGTAGTCCTTCGAGCCGGCAGACGCGGCGGCGAACACGCCGGCCAGGTAGGTCGCATCCTGCGACACGATCACCGGCGCCGAGGTGGCCGCCGGCTTGACCGCGAGCGAATAGGTGGCGCCGCCGACCTTTACTAGATCGTCTTGCACTGCCGTCATGCTGGCAATTCCCTGGATGGTGACCACGTTCGTTGATGCGCTACCAGCACTGCCCAACCCGACTCCGAGGTTTCCGCTCGTGTCCGTCTTGAACGTGTAGGCGTTCGTTCCGTCGGAGCCGGCGACACGCACCGGGTTCCCGAGCACGGCCGCGCCGTTGGCTGCGCCGCCACTGATCTTTAGCAGCCCGTTGTTGTCGGCGGTCAGCCAGTAGGACGTGCTCCCGCTCACGGCGGCGAGCAGGAGCGCCTTTTTCCCGGACGTCGACGCGGCATCGTCGATGCCGCCGCTCACGTATAGCGGGTTGGTCGCGCCGACGTTCGTGCCGCCGATCTTGGTCAGGTCGCTCGTCCACGGACCGCCGCTTTGCGTGACGGCACCCACGACATTGGCACCGGTCGGGAGTGCATTGGCGAGCGAGATGAGGTTCGTGCCCGCCGAGCCGCCGATCGACACCGTGGCGCTGTTGCTACCGGTTACGCTGACCCGGACCCGGACCGCGGCGTATCCCGCGACGGGGATTGTCCATTGCCCGTTCACTGTCGTGCCAGCAGTGGCTGCGCCGGTGGTTGGCACTATCCCCTGCACCGCGTACCAATTGGACCCGTCGAGCTGCGCCTCGAACACCAGCGTGCCGGTCCATGAGCCGCCGGTGATCTGAACCGCGGCGCTCGATTGCCCGTACCCGAGCGTCAGCGTGACGGCGTTGGACACCGAGGCCATCGACAGCGACTGCGCGATCGTCGTCGCATCGACCTGCTTCGCCGTGACCGCGTTCGTGATGCTGGTCAGCGTCGTGACAGTGCCGATGTTCCAGGTGCCCGACTGGCTGGCGCTCCACGGCGCGCCGCCCTGGTTGGCCGTGACGGTGCCCGACACCGGCTGCGTCGTGCTACCGGTGGGGTCGATGCGGAACGGGTTGCTCGACGTGCCGAACTCGACAGATGCGCCGCTCGCTCCGAGCCGCAGGTTGCACCCGAGCACGTAGTCGGTACCGCCGCCGGTGTCGCGGTCGTAGACCTTGGCGCCCTGCATGTTGGTGCCGTCGGTAAAGCCGGCGGCAGTACCTACGCTGGGAAAAGCAGAGCCGTAAGTGGAGGAAGTACCTCCCGCCACGCTGTTGATCATGCTGACACGCAGACCACCGCTCGTGTCAATCGAGAGCGGGTAGGTCTTGGCGGTCACGTATGTAGGGTTTCCGGTCGTGACAGCGCCCAGCGCCATCACGCCGCTCTGCCCGCTCGTTGTAGATGCCTGCGCGAGCGACAGGGCGTCGAGGATCGCATTCGAGGTCGCGAAGGGGTTGTTCGTGTCGCCCCCCGCAACCGCCCCACCCGACTTCGGGATCAGGATGCCGAACGCGGACATGTTTTGCGAGCCCGCTCCGGAGTCGTAATCGGTGAGGAGGCCGGTGAGCCGCTGCACGTTGCCGGATGCGTCGGCATACCCGATGTGCACGGGATTGGTGCTCAGTGCTCCGCCAACCGCGGTGTCCCCCTTCGCCAGCTCCGACCATGTGCCGATCTGCGAGACGGGTTGCGTGACGCCCGACCCGTCGACGCGCAACGCGCCGGCCGTGGTCGTGCTGAGCGGATTGGTTTTGGCCGTCGTGTAGCTCGGGGCCGAGGTTGTGGTGGCCGTCTGGCAGAGCGGCCCCGACTGGCCCGATGTGGTCGACGCCTGCGCCAGCAAGAGCCCATTGACCGATGAGTCGAGGGCGAAGGCATTGCTCACCGCGACCGTCCCGTCAACGGTGAGCGGACCGGACCCGTCACCGACGATGAACGTGCCGCTGCTGTAGCTGACCGGGAACGTGCCGCCAGCGCCGTCGACCCGCAGCCGACCCCCGGTCGTACAAGAGAGCGGGTCGGTCTGCGCAGTCGTGTACGACGGGGCGTTGGTCGTCACCGCGCACTGCGCGAGCGGCCCTGATTGCCCGGCGGTCGTGGATGCCTGCGCGAGCGGCAGGAGCGCGAGCGTCGCCTCCGTCGCCGCGCCGCTCGGGAGTGGCAGAGAGGCCACCGACACGGGCGACGTCACGCCCGAGGGGTCCACGGGCCAGGCGCTCGCCCCGGCGGGCCCTTGTGTGACGGTCGCCTTCAAGCTCGCCGCGGTGGCCTGCGCGCACGTCACGGTGCCCGAGACGGGCTGCGTGACGCCGGACCCGTCCACCACCCACGGCGATGTCCCCTGCGTGACGGCGACCGTGCCCGAGCAGGTAACCGAGCCCGACACCGGCTGCGTCACCCCGCTGCCGTCGACCCGGAGGCCGCCCGAGGTGTTGAGCGAGAGCGGGTAGGTCTTCGCGGTCGTGTAGCTCGGGGCGGAGGTGGTGGCGGCGCCCTGGCACAGCGGGCCAACCTGCCCGCTGGTCGTAGACGCCTGCGCGACCTCAAGCCCGCTGACGGTGGTATCGAGCGCCGCGCCCGTCGGGAGCGGGAGCGACGCGGCGCTGATCGGTTGCGTCACGCCAGAGCCGTCGACCAGCCACGCGGAGGCGCCGGCCGGCCCCTGCGTCACCGTGGCCTTGAGGCTCGCCGCGGTGGCCTGCGCGCACGTCACCACGTCGGAGCTGGTGAGTGGACGCACCTGCGTCGGGTCGATGGCTCCGGCGCCGCTGTAGAGTTGCACGTCGAGCGCCTGATGGTCGGCTCCCTGCGCGGTGCTGGTGGCGGTGGCGGCTGCGGTGGCACCCTTCGCGCCGCCACGAACGATCGAGAGCGCGGTACCGCCGGTGAGGGTCGCGTCGAGGCAGAGGCCGCCCGTGGTGCCGATATTGGCGGTGACGGTCCCCGAGCAGGACACCGCCGAGCCGGTCGCGTCGACGGGTACGGCGCTCGCGCGGAGCTGCGCGTCGGTGAGCGGCCCCGAGCACGTCACCGTGCCGCTACAGGAGACGCTGCCGGAGATCAAGAACGTGGCATCCGTCGCCGGCGCCACGCTGACCGAGCCGGCGGTGTTGTGCGCGCCGAGCGTCGCCAGCTTGCCGTCGATCGACGAGAGCGAGGTGATCTCCGTCGCCTGGTTGGCCGCCGTCGCGGCGCTGCCGATCGTGCCGAGGTTCGCCGTGACGGTGCCGGAGACCGACAGCGTCCCCAGCAGCGCGGCCAAAATGGCGTCGAGGTTGCCGCCGGTCTCTGCCGACGCGTTCGCCGGGAGCGGGAGCGCCGTGGCCGCGATCGACACCGTCGCGGCCGAGCAGTCGAGTGCCTGGCCGGTCGCATCGACAGGCACCGGGGTCGCGCGCAGCTCGGCGTCGGTGAGCGGCCCCTCGCAGGTCAGCGTCCCCGAGACGGGCACCGGCACGCCGCGCAGCTCCGCATTCGTCAGCGGGCCTTCGCACGTGAGGGTGCCGGTCACGAGCCACGGGTCGACGCCCGCCGCCCCCTGGTCGACGTCGCCACCGGCGCCACCAGGCCCACCCACAATCTGCACCACGTTGACGTCGAGCGCCTTGACGCCGCTCACGTCCTCGATGGCGGCGCACCAGCCGCTTCCGCTGTCGTCCTGGATGCAGACGCCGTTCGGCCCCAGCGAGTCTGCTCGCGCCGGCAGCGCCAGCGCGAGCAGCGCTGCCGCAGCGATCTGGAGATGGTGCCGGAGCCGCCGCATGCTCAGCCCGTCACCCGGACGTAGAGCTTCTCGCCGTCGGTCGAATCGTCGAGCGCCAGGACGGTGATCGTGAGACTGCCCGAGAGCACGGCGGCGGTGGTGTACAGCAGCACGTCGCGCGTGCCGCTGGCGCCGTCGGTCAGCTCGGCGGGGAGGATGGTCTGGTCAGCCGCGATCGTGCTCGGGTCATCGCCGCGCTGGGTCGGGATCACGGCCGGGCTGAACACGTCGGGGTTGAGCGCGTCGCGGATGCTCGCCAGCACCGTCACCTTCACGCCATTGGTGCCGTCGGCGTCGAGGACGCCGGCGATGCGGATCACGACCTTGTCGCTGCGGCCGAGGAAGCAGTCGACGGTCGACGTGACCGCCGCGTCCTTATCGAACGCCTCCGCGTCGAGCGTCTGGCCGCCCTGGCGCTTGCAGCTGCCGGTGCCGCCGTGGGCGAGCATGAGGATGATGCCGTCGAAACCGATGTTGGGCATGGAGACTCCGTGCTCCCTCGTGAAAGGGGTTCGCCGCTCCGCCGGCGTGGGCTCCCCGCGCCCCCAGGCCACGGGCATCGCCGGCGGAGCGGCGGCAAGCGAACCCGTCACCGACGGGCGGTTGACTACTTTCTTGGCCGTGCTACCGTTGGGGATTGGGAGGGCTCCCCCGTGCGCATCGCCATCTTCGCGCTCGCGTTCGCCGGCTGCATCGCCGATAACGGCCTGGCGCTCCCGGGCGCGACCGGCAGCCTGCCGCCGGACCCCACGCTGATCAGCCAGGCATGCGACGCGGCGCCGGCGGACGACCGCCTCCGGTGCGAGGGCGGCAAGGTCTGCGCGGCGCTCGGGACCATCTGCGGGCACTGCGTCGAAGCCGACTGCGCGCATGTCACGACCAACCAGAAGATGTGCTGCAGCGGCGATTGCGGGTACATCCGGTCATCCGGCGACGTGCGGTGCTGCACCACCTCACCTGGTGGCGCATGCGGCATCGACGATGACTGCTGCTACAGCATCGGCAACGAGATCCGTCAGCCCGCCTGCGTGCACGGCCAGTGCTGCACGCTCAGCCCACGCAACGGAGAGCCGTGCTGTCCTGGCTACCACCAGAACGTCGACGACCCGATACGGCACGGCCTTGATTGCGTCGCCGACTAGCGACCGATCGCGACCCAGCTGAAGGTGATGTCGTCGACGGGGGTGTCGTGGTATGTCCACTGGACATAGGTGGCCGTCACCACCCATGTGATGGCGGCGGCGAGCGGGCTCGAGGTCGAAGCTTGGAGCTTCACCTGCACGGTCGGCGCAGTCCCGAAGCTGCCGTCGGCAAACGTGAGCTTCACCGTCGGGTTGGCGGTGATTCCGGTCCCCTGCGGGTGCACGGTGACCGTGCCCGCCACGTCGTCGCCGGTCACTCCCGTGATCGACCTGTCGGCCCCCCAGGCGCCACTGATGTCGAAGTCGCCCGAGTCCACCGCCGTCCCCGCCGATCGGAACCGCTTGCCCTTCACGTTGCCGCTGGTGGCGTTGACGTCGCCGGTGACGTTCAGGTCGCCGGCAACATCGCCGTCGAGCGTGAGGTCGCCGCCGATGTGCGCATCGCCGGTCACGACGTCGAGCGCGCCGCCCACGTTGACGTCGCCGTTGAGGTTCGCCTCGCCCTGGAACACCGACACGCCGTCGCTGGGGTTGAAGCTGAACGCGCTGGCCGGGTTGAACCAGTCCGCCTCATCCCAGTCCGTCGCCGCGGCGTGGCCCTCGATCACCACGATGGGATCCGTCGTGAGGACGATGCGCGTGGCCGCCTTCGCCGGGTCGTCGGCGACCCACTTCGCCGCGTCCGGGTCGAAGCGCGCGTTCACCACCAGCGCCAGCGCCTCGGTCGTGCCGTTGTAGAGCCCGGCGTAAAGCGAGCCGTAGATCGTCGAGGAGAGGCGGAGCTGCGGACCTGCCTTCCACGCCGTCGGCACGTCGTCGAGCAGCAGGGCAGGCACGCCATCGTCGGCCGCTCCGACCACCTTGACCTGGCCGGGCGCGGCGTCATTGTCGTTGCCGCCGGTCCCGTCGATGTAGAGGTTCTTGAAGGTGAGCCCGCCCGGGAACAGGTCGGAGCTGCCGGTGGTGAAGGCAACCCACAGGTCCTGCAGCGCGTTCAAGTCCAACGCCTTGATGCGCGGGACCGACCGCGGCAGGTAGGTCGTGTTGCGCGTAGTGGGAAGCCCCATCGGTCAGCTCCTTCAGTCGGGGAGGCAGGCGTCCGCCAAGGACCAGTCGTCCTCGGGGATGGCGCCCACCTGGTCATCACCGGCCATGAACAACAGGTCGCCCTGCGTGTGCGCCTGCGCCATGCGGCGGACCGCAGCGTGGGCTGCGGCGAAGTCGGCTCCGTTGCCGTTTTGGCCCACGAGCGCGTGCTCGACCAGCACGCCCCAGTGGAAGATCTCGCTCCCGAGCCCATCGTAGCCGTTGTCGTCCCGGCCCACTGCTTCGACGAACAGCGAGGTATCGCCGAGCGTGCCCGCGTTGCCGCCCGCGTTCGCGACCGTCACCTGCCAGGCGCCGAAGATCGAAGCCCCGGCGATGGAGGGCGCGCGGAGCACGTACTCCTTCGCGGTGACCGAACCCCTGCCGAGGTAGCCCGCCGCCCACGCCTCCGTGGCGTTGTCGGGCACTGCGGACTGCAGGGTGACACTCAGCTCCTCGACGTGCGGGTGTGTGATCACCAACCGCACCGTGGCGCCCGCCGAGCTGACGCGGGGCTCGTCGCGCACGGTGAAGACGCGCGCGATCGCGCCACTCGCCGGGATCGTGTCCGAGCCGGTGACCGTGCGCGTGTTGGCGGCCGTGAGCGCCGCCCGGCTCACCTCGATCACCTGCACCTGCGACGGGTCCACGTAGCCGAGAAGCGGCGCCACGACCGCCTGCACGTGGGGGATGGAGGGCGCGCCGTTGGCGACCTCGCGCCACGCCGACACCACCTGCGCCTGCCGCTGTGGGATGGTGCCCGACCGCGCTGTCCTGGTCGTGGTGAGCGCGAAGACGCGCTCCCAATCGGGCAGCTTGTAGCGGCAGGTGCGCGGGTCGATCTCCGCCCGCAAGATGTCCGCCAGCTCGAACTGGTAGACGTGGAACACGAGCGCAATCGCGCTGAAATACTTGAAGTAGTCGCCGCCTGGCTCGAGGTCGTAGACGCGGTCGGCGCCGCGCGGCAACGTCCCGATCAGCCGCTCGCGCACCTCGTCGACCGAGTAGCGGCTGACGCTCGGCCGGATGGCGACCACCACGGACGCGCCGGCTGTCGTGGCGCTGAATGCGACCGAGAACGATGACACGGAGCCCGCGTGCGGCCGCGGCCGTCGGTGCGCCTCGAACGTCCGGCTCGCCTGCTGCTTGTTCTCGATCCGCTGCCAGCCGGCGGCCGCCGTGTAGGTGCCCGCCGTCGCCGCGCCGAGGAACAGCGCCAGCTCCTCGCCGTCCATGCTGTTCGTGATCGCCCCGACGCCGTGGGTGCCTGCCGAGGCGCTCACCATGGTCATGGCGGCCTCGATGGGCTCGAACGGGTCGGTGCTGCCATAAACCAGGCACCCACCAGCTGCCTGCACCGAGGACGACAGCGCGAACACCCAGCGCGCGCCCTCGTTGAGCGCCGTCTTGGCGTAGACCGCCACGGACACCGTCGCGTCGCTCGGCGTGCGTGCGATCAGCGTCCAGTCCTCGTCGGGCGGCGTGATCGTGGTGTTCGCCGGGACGGTCAGGCCGACCAGCACCAGGTCGCCGTCGCGTACGCCCACCGGCACGGGGATCGCGACGAACGGTGAGGCCCCGGCGCCATTGTCGTCGGTGCCGAAGGTGCGCAGGATGATGGGCATCAGGGCGTGACCGCGATGTGCGAGAGGTAGAGCAGCTCGGGCGGGTCGTCGGTGTTATCACTGCCGGTCACGTCCGCCGCCGAGCCGTCGATGGTGGCGCCGCCCTCGAGCACCTCGGCGATCAGTTTGGCGCCGTCGCTGTCGATCGCGTTCTCCGCCACCTGGATGATCCCCGAGATGGTCAGCTCGTCGCTCCACGGCACGAGGTCGTCGCCGTAGCCGCTCACCCGCGACGGCCCGAGCGCGTCGCAGAGCGCCAGCTCGCCGGCGGCGATGGTGGCGACCACCGGGCCGTAGGCATAGATGGCGTCGCCGGCGGTCGGCGCCACCCACCCGGTCGGGACGGTCTCGAGCGTCAACGTGGTCTTGCCGCCGCCGTCCGACCAGGCCACGGCGCGGATCGGCGCGTTGATCACCGAGCCCGTCGACAGCACCTGCAGCCGCGGCGCCGAGGGACTGGTGAGACCGACGTACGCGTCGATCGCCGCCTTCAAGCTCGCGGGCGCGAGGGTGTTGAGCTTCAACGTCGCCGGTGCACCCGCGGTGTAAGTGTCGACGCTGTAGCCGCTGGCGCCGCTGTCCCAGTCGAACGCGTACTTCGACGCGAACGGCGTCACGCGCACTCGCACCACGTGGCCCGCGTCGTTGGGCATGTTCGGCGCGTAGACGTTCACCGTCTCGATCCCGGCCGGGTGCGCCGCCAGGATGATGTCCGCGATCTCGTCGAGCCGGTCTTGCGACGGCGCGCGCGCCTGGCCGCTGCCGGCCATGACCACCACCACGTCGACGGTGCCGGTCCCGTCGCGCTTCGGGTAGATGAACGCGGCGTAGGCGCCGCCCTCCTCGGACCAGAAGCGGTAGTCGGACGCGCTCCCGCCGCGCCGCGGGTCCTGCAGCGCGGAGACGATGCGCGCGTAGACCCGAGGGTTGTCCTCCAGGTCGATCGCGCCCTCAAGTGGCGAGGTCAGCGTGAAGGTCTCGTCGGCGCCGGCGGGAGGGTTCTGCCAGCTCAGGACCGTGCCGACGGGGAGGTTGCCCGCCATGCCGGTCGTGACAGCGACGAACTTGCCGGTGACCGAGCCGAAGCCCGGCGGCGAGCCGGAGATCGCGACCACGCCGTCGAGCTGCACGATCGTGGTGCCATCTTCGGCGGTCGCCAGCGCGCCGTTGGGATAGCTGGTGCCCTTCTCGCCAGTGAGGGTCGCCTCGCCGCCGCTGGCGGTCGTCGCCTTCAGGCGGCCGTACCCCCCCTGCCCGTCCGGCAGGCCGAGCTCCTCCGCCCAAGCGGAGAGCGCGTCGTCGCTGGAGTCCCGCGACGGCACGATGTCGCGATCGAGGTCCTCCGCGTGCTTCTGCCCACCCCAGGCGGTGAGCGCCACGGCGCGCGCGCTGCGGCCCAGGAACCGCTTGGACCCGAGCGGCCAGCCCGGAAACGAGGTGCGGAAGTTTGCCAGCGTGCGCCGCAGCACCTGGTCGAATGAGCGAGTCGGGATAGACATATCCTCAGACCTCGATGGTGCGGCTCTGACCGCTGCCGCCAGGCGTCGTCCAGTTGAGGTCGATGCCGAGACGCCCGCGCCGGCGCGCAGCCGCCGCCGACACCGCCACTCCGGCGATGAGCTGCTCGCTCTCGAGCGGCCCGAGCGCCTCCCGCACCATCGCCTCCGCCTGGCTCGGAGTGCGCGTGGTCAGGTTCTTGAGCCGATGGAGGTCGCTGCCGTGGCTCGGGTCGGCCCAGTATCCGCCGCGCTCCTCGAGCACGCTGGTGACGACCGCGTGGGCCTCCGTTGCGTCGAAGTCCACGTCGCCGTCCGCGCCGCGCACGAAGTTGAACCGGCCGGTGTCCGCGCTCGGCTCGCCCAGCGCGATGTCGGTCGTCATGGATCACCCCTTGAAGCGCGCGGCGCCGTCCTGGATCGACAGCGTGACCACGTGGTCGCCGTTCCCACCGTCGACGGTGCCGCCCGGAATGTGAAAGGTGAACAGCGGCGTCACGCTGCCCGGCTCGGTGAACTTCACGTCGAGGTTGCCCGTGCCGGTGTTGTTGAAGAAGTTCCAGGTGCCGCCGCGCACTGGATCGTCCTTCCGCGCCACCGGCAGCGTGCCGCCGTTCACCACCACGTCCTCACCGTCCTCGGCGTCCACGGTGAGCTTGCCGCTCTTCCAGAGCCGCACGAGGGCCCTGGTGATGTTGTAGACGGCGGTCTCGCCGTCCTCCAGGTCGCTCGGGCCGTACGCCTTCCCCGGCGCCAGCCCGACGATGACCACGTTCGACGAGCCCATCCTGATCCAGAACGAGCGCACGCCCTGCGGCGGCCGCCCGCGGAACCCCCATGCCTCGAGGCGACGCACCGGCCGCTGGCCCTTCGCGCCATCGGCGGTGACCACCGTATCGCGCTCACCCGTCGCCGAGGTCTTCGCCGTGCGCGTCCATCCCCATTGGATCGCAAACCGGCGCGCGAGTTCCGTCTCGACCCAGGCGCGGAGCGCCGCCAGCTCCCGTGCCCAGCTCACCGCGCCGCCTTCCGCGCGCCGCCGCCGAGGTCGAGCCTGGTCAGCTGAGGGTTGAGCAGGCCGGGCTTGCGGAGGAGGAGCCTGGTGCGCTGTCCCCCGGCGAGCGTCAGCGATCGCTGCACTCGCTGGACATAGTGGGCGCCGGTCCACCCATGGATGGTGTCGTTCATCGCGATCATCGTGTCCGAGGTGAAGAACGCGCCGCCCTGTGAGTGCGCGGGGAACTCCGCCTCGTACTGCGTCGAATTGAACAGGCCCATCTGCAGGTTCCAGGTCGCCCGGTTCGTACGCAGCTTCTCGTTGATGGCCTCGCCATCGGACACCACCTGCCGACGGAAGAACGGGAGCGGGTTCGGGCTCGCCGTCACCGTCGAGTGCCGGAACATCTCGTTCGGGTTCTCGGTGTTCGCAACCTCGGGCGGGATTACCACCGTCGACCAGCATTCGACTTCGGAGTAGACGCCGTCGATTGACTTCCTCACAGACGGCCGGCCGACGATGTTGTTGCGCCGCCGTTGGTCGTCGCGGGAGCCATGGTACTGGAGCGCGTAGAGCGGGTCGGTGTCGTACCGCGGCCGGAAGAGCACCAGCTCGCCGCGGGCGCTCACGTTCACCAGCACGCCTTCGCGCGCGGCGTACGTCTTCAGAATTTCGAATGGCGTCTGCCCGGGCTCGACCTGGATGAACGGCAGGATCGCGCCCAGCTGTGGCTTGTGGTTGATGACGATGACCTGCCGGCCGTGCTTCAGCGTGCGGTTCAGGTCGTTGCCACGCTCCGTGTTCGTCTGGCCGAAGCCCCACGTGGGGTCGATCAGCAAGTCGAGCAGGCGTTGGAATCGGATGCCTTTGATGTTGGTGAGTGGCTTTGCGTGGCACGACGTGAGGTGCCAACCGAGGTCCATTGCCGTCAGCAGGATGTTGGAGCCGCTATCCACGTCGCTCGATGATTCGATCGCGGTGATGCGCCCGGTGAAATGCCGCACCCACCGGCCGTTCGCCACCGCTGGGTCCGATTCCTCGATCTCGATCCGCTGTCCGATGTCGAACTTGCCGCTGTGCTCCCCGTCGTCATTGGCGATGGCGACCGATGCGCTGTCCGAGAGGTTGAGAACGTCATCGGTGATCGACCACTCCTTCGCCGGATACGCCGGCGCGCGCAGGCGCGCCTCCGTGGTGATCGCCTGGGTGTCGAGTAGGTCAAGCGCGCGGTCCCCTGTCGGCCGCGACGAAAAGACCCGGGCGCGCAGCCGCACCTCGCCGTCGGCCATTACCGACTCACCTCTCCGGGATGCGGAGGCGCGTACCTGCCGGGATCGCCGCCGGTTGGGGGATCCTGTTCATGCCCATGATCTCCGCCGCTCGTGCGAGCGCGTCCCGCTGGTAGCGCCGCTGCGCCAGGCTGACGAGGTCCGTCAGCTCCGGCACGGTGTAGAGGATCGTGGGAGGCCGCGAGGCCTTGAGGGCTGCGTCGACCAGATAGCAGGATGCGAGCGCCTCCTCGACGCCTCCCACCGCGTCGGCCGCGCCCGCAGGCGTCGGCGAGGCCTCGAGCAGCTCCACCTCGAGAGCGAGCGCCGCGCCTTCCACCGCGCCGAGTTTCGCCGTGCTGACGTCGAGCGCGCCCGGCGCTGCGTCCTCGCCGTCGAACAGGTCCGAGGCCGAGTCGATGTAGTCCTGCAGGTCCTGCTCGAACACCGTCCACTTGGTCGCGATCAGGGAAACCGCGCCGTAGACGCTCGAGGCCGTACCCACCGCGCCGGCGATCGCCGAGCGCATGGTCTCGACCGGCGACGTCACCGCCTCGAGGATGGCCAGCGCGGCGTCGACTTTGGCCTGCGCGGCCGCGGTGAGGTCGCCAGCCTTCGCCACGGCGCCGAGGTAGTCGCCGACGAAGCGATCGGCCATGCTCACCGAGGCCGTAGCGTTCTGCGCCGCCGTCGCCGGGTCGGTGGTCTCCGGCGGTGCGGTCAGCGCGTCGTCGAGCTCGTCCTCGACCCAGCCGACACGGGCGCGGATCTCGTCGAGCGCCCGGGAGAAGTCGACGTCGGAGACCGGCCCCTCGCAGAACGCGTACCAGGTGCCGGCGATCGGGTGCACCAGCCGGCCGCGTGGGTCGGCATGCACCGCCGCCTCGAACCGCTGGTAGTCGGCCGCGCAGTCCGGGCCGGTGAAGACCAGCTCCACCTCGAGCCGCCGCGGCCCGCGCTCCATGTCCTCGACGCGCCCGCCCGGCCGCTTCGGGAACTGCTGCACCACCGCGCGGCGCTTGGTCTGCCCGGTGAACTTGAGCAGGTGCCCGTTCATCGAGAGCGCGCCGAAGGTGAAGGCCTGCGGGGCCGCGTCAGCCACCGGACTGGCCCCCCGCAGCCGCCGAATAGGAGGCCTCCGTGCTCACCTCCACCGGGCCGCTGCTCGCGTTCACGATCTTCACGTTCTTGAGGGCGGCGGCGACCGCGCGCGCGATCTTCTCGGCTGCGGCGTCGCTCATGTCCTTGTTCCCCTTGCGCAGCTTAGCAACCAGGGCCGGGATGGCCGCCTCCCCGCCGGTGGCTAGCGCCGCGTTCGACTGCACGACGTGCGAGCTGGCGGTGCGGGCCGCCAGCGCATCCTCGGCCGTCAGTCCGCCGAAATCGGCCGAGCCGGCGGTGGTCAGGCTACGCAGCGCCGCGTTGCTCCGGCGGATGGCCGCGATGCGGCCCTGGTTCGCGGCCACGTCCGTCGCGAATTGCGCGTTCGAGCCGCCCTTGAGGCGCGAATAGCCGGTGCCGCTCTCCGTGGTGCCGGAGATCCAGTTGGAGATGCCCAACGTCTCGTCGAGCGCGGAACCCAGCTCGTAGCCGCCCGCCGCGGCGCCGAGCACGGCGACGCCGGAGCCGACGCCCTTTGCTAGCCCACCGAGCGCCCCGGCGCCCTTCCCGAGCCCGCGGAACGTCGAGATCCCAGGCGTGAGCTGCTCGATCAGCCCGCCCGCCCCGGTCTGCTTCGACATGAACGTGGCCAGCGCCGCGCTGCCCATCGTCGCCGCGAAGGTGCCGGCGATCGGGTTGTGGGCCGAGAATTTCTGCAGCGCGTCCGCCGCGCGCCCGAGCAGCGTCGAGGATCCGAGCAGCGCCCGCGAGGACTCGGCGAGCTGCGCCTCCGCTACCTGTCGCCGCCCGGCGTCCGTGTCGAGCAAGCGCTGCTGCGCGGCGCCCGCTGCACCCGACGCTCCAAGCCCCGCCGCCTTCGCCGCTTCGTCGAAGTGGGCGGCGTTCATCGCCGCGCCGGTCTCGGCGCCGAAGTTCAGCATCAGCACCCGGCGTGCATCGCCGCCGTACCGGCGCTTCGTCTTCTCGGTGATCTCCTGTAGCACCTTGGCGGGGTCCTTGATCTGGCCGTGCTCGTCGGTGATCTCGTGCCCGAGGTAGCGCTCCCACTTGAGCGGGTCGGAGGCGAGCGCGCCGAACGCGCCCTGCTGCACACGCGCGGCGGCCGCTGGCGACAGGCCTTTGCCGAGCGCGCCGGCGAGGGCCGTCACCTTCAGGAAGTCGCGCTCCGACGAAACCGCGAAACGCGAGATCACCTCCTGCAGGCCCTGCACCTGGTCGGCGAAGGCGGCGATGCCGCCGACCGTGCCCAGCTTCTCCGCCTGGGCCTGCATGACCCCGATGACGTTGGCCGTGTCGCCGGCGGCGTGCCCCACCGTGGTCAACTCAACCGCCAGGCCGCGGTAGTCCTCGGCGCTGCGACCGGTCTCGGCGGCGAGGCCGGTCATGGCACGGATGGACTCCGTCGCGTCGCCCGCGCCGTATGTGAGCTTGTTGAGCTCGGTCGCCCAGGCGGCAACCTCCTGCGGCCTCTTACCGATCGCGACGCCGGTCTGTTCGAGCTCGTTCCTGACGCTGGTGAGGTCGCGTCCCATCGCCACCGCCAGCCGCGCCGAGCTGGCCTCGAACTCGCGGACCTGCGCGTGCTGCGCGGCGAAGTTGACCTTCCCCTGCGCCAGCGCCACCTCGCCCAGGCCGGTGACGATCGTCCGCGTGGCGCTGCCGAAGGCCTCCTTGATCGACTCGCCCGCGTCCTTCCATGCGGCCTTCGCCGCTGCGGCCGCGCGCTCGACCTGGGAAGCGTCGGCGCCGACCGTGATCTCCGCGTCGCGCCTGCTGCCCATGGTCTACGTCCTATCGCTGTCGATCTCGCGCAGCGCCTGGCAGGCGGCGCGCCATCGCCAGATGTCACCGGGGCTCACGTCCCAGGCGGGCACGGGGAAGAACCGCTCCATGTCGTCGTATCCGTCGGGGCGCATGGAGACGCGAAGCCGCCAGCTATCCGCCGGCCACGCGCGGAGCCAATCCCTGGCCTCCGCCTTGAGCGCCGCGAAAGGTGGCGTCGTCGACCTTTTCGGGGTGCTCGTCGGCGACATACTGGTTGTAGAGCCCCAGCACCCGGTCCGCCTCCACCGGCTGCATCAGCTCGCGCAGCACGTCGACGGTGTCGAAGAGCCGCTCGCCGGCCGTCTTGCCGCTCGGATCCCATTGGCAGATCACACGTTGCAGGATCTGGTAGGTGAGCTCGAGATTGAAGTCGCTCGGGTCGATGGGGAGCGGCAGCTCCGTCTTGTCGTCGAGGAAGCGCGCGCGCAGCGACCGCCGCGCCTCGACGCGCGCCTCTTCTGCGCCGTCGCCGCCGAGGAAGACGAAGGCGGCGGTGATGGTGGCCGAGACGGGCTTGCCGGTGGGGTTGGGAGTGCCGCCGGGCAGGACCTTGCCCTTGGCGTCGGCGGTGAAGGTGACGGGACGGGGATTGACGGGGCGTGCGTGCGTGGCGCTGGCGAAGAAATCGCCGAGGGTCATGGACATGGGGTGAGACCTCCTTGGGGGTTGGGAGGTTTGGGGGGGCCCGGTGCTAGACCTCGATCACCTTGGTGCCGTTCCAGGTGACGGCGCGGGAGGCATTCGCGCCCGCGAGATCGCTGGATCCGTCGAGGCCGTTCCAGTTGCAGCCCTCGCAGGCGAAGACGACGATCTTCCTCGTCTCCTTGTCGTAGATCTCGACGGTGAAGTTCTTGAGGGTGCGCCACTTGAACTTTTTTGCTCTCGGGATCACCTCGTCGAAGCTGCCCGACGGCAGCTCCTCGCCGATGGCCTGGCGTACGCCACCAGCGGTCACGTGCTGCGGGTTCGCGCGCTTGACGCTCCAGCGCGCATTCTTCACGTCGACGTGGTAGATGCCATTGATCTTGACGAGGGTGAGGCCGATCACCATTCCGTCGTCGGCTGCCATGTCGGTCAGCTCCTCCGGCTACGCCGCCGGCGAGGTGAAGTGGCCGGTGAAGACCACCTGGTCGAGATCGAGCACCGGGGACTCCGGATACTTGACGTTCATGCGGAACGGGTTGTTCGAGTCCGGCTTGGCCTCGACGGCATCGGCGAGGGCGTCCGCCCCGTCGTAGTGGCCAGCGGTCTCCCACGCCCGCATGGCCTCGCGGGTCACCGTCTCGAACGAGGCGGCGTCGAAGATGCCGGGGGCCTTCGGCTCGCTATGGCGGAGGATGCTGCCGCCCTTGAACCGCGCCTCGAACCGCTCGCCGAGGTCCTGCGCGTGGAACGCGGCCTGCGCCACCGTGCTCCATGCCCACAGGCGCCGGTCCGTCGCCAGCGACGTCGTGCGGCCCTTCACCACCTCGAGGTAGCCCGACGGACCTCGCACAACGGGCGCCAGCGCGTAGGTGCGCAGCGCCGTGTTCTGCGCGTCCTTCGAGGGCTTCGTCGGGGGGCGCAGGATGGGCGAGCGGTCGTTCCCGCGGAACTGGAATCCGTTCCAGTTGTGCTGCGGGGTGTCGACGCCGAGCGCCGCACGTGCCGCCGCGATGCGGGCGGCGAGCTCCATCCCCTGCACCGGCGCGTCCGGGGCCCACAGGTCGGCGTAATGAGGGGCCGTCGCGGTCAGGTCGGGCGAGCACGCGGGCGCCAGCGCGCCGGCGACGCTCGCGGCGAACGGGCTGCAGAGCGTCAGCGACTGCTGCTTCTGGCCGGTGATCGATCCGTCGGAGGCGTTCTCGATGTTCGTGGCCATCGCACTGATCGTGATTGCGTCCAGCCAGGGCGCCGCCCAGTGGGCGAAGGCGTCGTTGCCGGCGAGTCCCGACAGCGCGGCGGTGAGCGACGGCGCGCCGGTCCCGACCGTTCCGTTGTAGACGAGCGAGTCGGCGGAGCCGGTGCCGTCGGTCGCGGCTGCCGACGTGCCGTTGTACTCCACGTCAGTCAAGAAGCCGAGCGCGTTGGTCGATGCTGAAGAAACAAGGACGCCATTCGGACTGCCACCCGGCGTATCGGTGACGAGATGCAGTGCGAGACCATTCTGCCCGACGACGTACGTCAACGAGCCCCCAGTGATCCCGCCAGCGTTCGTGGTAGCGTCCGGGATCTCGGTCGCGTCCGTCGCGTCGAGGAACGTGATCGCTGCGAGCACCGGGCCGCCACCGTCCTTCTCGATCGTCGCACCGCCGCCGGTCCCGCTCGTCGCCGTGAGCCCCTGATCGGTCAGGAGCAGTGCGGTGCCCGAGACGATCCGAACGTTCGAACCCGTGCCGTACCGGTCGGAGAGGAGCCTCACCTTGCCAGCGTTTGCAACCGCCTTCGCCCCGATGAGCTGATCGTTGTAAGTCTGGAGCGATGCCGCGAGACCGGACGCAACGCCCGAGAAGATCACGGTCTGATCGGTCGTCGGGTTTTCGTCGAGCCGGACTACGATCGTCCCGTCGACACCGCCGGCCCCGGTAAAGCCGCCGCCGTCGAAGTGCCCGTGTGTTCCGTCGAACACGAACACCTGCGGCGTGCCCTCGTCGATGGATACGTCCCAGTGATCACCCGGCTTGATGCGGAACGGGCCATCCGCGCTGGTTGCCTGGCCAGCCGTCGATCTGGTACCGCCGAGGCTCACGCGCGCGCCGGTGCTGGTCAGGATCGCCGCGGACACGCGTCGCACGTCCTTGTTGTTCACGAAGATGAGGTCGACGTCCGCCGTAATCGTTCCCTGCTGCGCGGCCAGCGGGTAGCTGTCGGCGTTGAAGCTGGCGATCACCTTCGCTGCGATCTCGGCGGCCGTGTCGCCGTCGGAGATCGACGTCGAAACCGAGAGCGCCCCGAAGTGGACGACCACGGACCCGTCGCCGTTGGCCGCCGTCACGAAGCTCAGCGTGCCGGCGGACACCTGCACGCCGGTGCCGCTCGGGCTCACGTCGAAGCGGACCGGGAGGTCCTCGCCCGTCGTCCCCTTGTGCTTGTAGGGGATCGAGAGCACACCACTGCTCGCCGTGACCGTGCCGATCGGCAGATCCCGCATCGTGTTCAGCGCGTCGCGCAGCACTTCGGCGATGGTCGTGGCGGTGTCACTGGTGGTGAATCCGACCGGCGGCACCGCCTGCGAGGACACCCAGCACGACAGCGTCCCCGACTTCGACGGGTTGGTGTTGGGCACCAGGATCTTGAACTGGTAGATGCTGGCCACGCCGCCGGAGGGCGCGGCGATCGGCATGAGCCAGATCTCGGCGCCCTGCGACTCCGGCTGTGAGACAGCCGCCGAGTAGAAGCGCGCGAGGTCGCTGCCGCGCTCGCAGCCGTCGTCGGCCTCCTGCTGGCTGCCGGGGAGGAACGGCTGGTTCAGCGTGCGCTGGGCGCTCGAGCCGACGCAGCCATAGAGCAGGGCGCGGTTGTTGGGCCCGCGGCCGGCCCCCTGGGCATTGAAGTCGACGAAGCCGTAGAAGCCCGGCAGGACCTGGCCGGACGTGAGGTTCGGGTTGGCCATCGGCTATCCCCTGTCCTTGCGCGGCGCGGGCGGCGGGTGCAGCAGCAGGTCCCCGGCCTTCAGCTGCTCGTGGTGGAACTCCGACCAGACGGCCTCCCGGCCCTCCGGCGGGAGCATGCGGCCGCCGCCCATGCGGTCGGCCGGGCGCGGCCCGTCTTGCACGCGCCGTCCCGGTGCGGGCCAGACCCGCACTCGATCTCCCAGGTTCGGCATCGAACGCTCCTTCAGCTGAGCGGGAACTCGTTGGTGGGCCCGTAGGCCGCCTTCGTCGGCCCAAGAAGCCGGTCTTCGACCACTCCGGAGCCGTCGGTACGCGTGACGCCGACGCGCAGCGCCGTCGCCGTGACTGGCGGCTCTTCGCCCTGCACGGTGACCTCGATGAAGGCCAGCGACCCGCCCGGCAGCAGGTCGCGGTAGGTATCGCGGTCCGCGGTGAACGTGTGCAGCTCGCCGATGTAGATCACCGCTTGGCCGGCGATCACCGCCGTCCCCGCGGCCACCGGCTTCACCAGGCCCGCGCTCTCCGCCACCTCAAAGCCCGGTGCGTCGAGGTAGTTTTTGGGATCGAACGCGCTGGCGCCGTGCAGCTCAATCAGCTCCGCCTGCGCATCCACTTCTTCTGCCGGGCCGGCGTCGTTGGGCGCTGCTGGGTTCACCACCGTGGCCTGCACGCGGTACGCCCGCTGGCGGATGATCCGGCGCTGCGCCAGCTCGGACACCCAGTTGAAGCCGCGGCCGGCGCGGATGGCGCGGATGCTCCCCGCCTCGCCGTCGCCGTCGATGAGCTGCGAGAGCTGCGTGCCCACCAGCAGCGCCTGGATCAACCCGTCGATCGCGTTGGCGCCCGGCGTGGTCTCGCCCGACACGGACGATCCTTGCGCTGCCTCGCGGCGGTCCCGCAGGTTCTCGGCGACAATGGAGACGTTGAAGCCGTATTCGGTGAACCAGCGGAAGCCGACATCCTGGTCGGCGTCCTCGGGGTCGTCGTCGGTCGCTTCGATCACCACCGACGGAACCTGGCCCGTGATCAGGCCGTTGATCTCCTCCGGTAACATCGACTTGTCGAGGAGGAGAACGCGGACCACCGGGCCCGACTCGATCTCGTGGAGGAAGACCGAGTCCGCCCCGGGGGTCAGGGCGATCCGCAGCGGCGTCTCCCACCTCAGCCACCGGCCGTTTTCGGAGGTGTCGACGTCGTCCGGCTTCACCACCGCGTCGTCGTCGTCGGCCTCGTCGGACACCGACGACCAGCGGTAGGCGGCCGGGACGCCAGCCACCTTGATCAGGTCCTCGTCGCTGCGCTCGCTGCTCGCTTCCCCCCGCGTGGCGACCGCGCGCAACGCGGCGAGGTCGGCGACCGCCGGCAACCGCTTCCCGAGCGCGTAGAGAATGGCGTCGCGGAACACGTTCTCGACTGCGGTCTGCGCCACACGAAGGTCGAGCATCAGCGCTCCTCGAACGCGACCAGGTGGTGCTCGACGAGCAGCGCCTCGAACAGGTCGAGGTCCGACTCGTCGATGGCGACGGTCTCGCGCTTTGGTTCCTTGGCGCCCTGCCCGGCCGTGCCACCCTCGTTGTGCACGTCGCTCCAGCCGGTCCGCGTGCGCGAGGCGAGCGTGACCGTGCCCCTGCCCTTCTCGATGACGAGCGTCCCCGGCAGTTTGCCGAGAATCGGTCGGCCTACCTCATTGGCAAGGGCGCGCTGCTCGCGGCCGCTCAAGCTGAGCTGCTGCTTGAACGACAGCGGCGTGAGGTCGGTGCGCGCCACCAGGTCGCCGCCGCGCCTGTGCGTGTGCTGGAACTCCGCCAGCACGGCGAGGCGATTCTTGACCGCCCGCCCCTCGTACACGGACGGGTCCGCGGCAGTCGAGGCGCCGAGCAGCCGCGCCAGCAGTCCGGGCGGTGCGCCGGCGCGCGCGCGGGCGACCGCCCGCCGCACGTCGCGGTGGAGCTTCCGCTCGAGCTTCTGGATGCCCTTCTGCTCGCGCTTCTCGATCGTGCTGGGCGCGAGCGGCACGAAGTCCTGCGCCTTGTAGCGTTCGAGCGCGCGTTTCCGGAGGTGGCTGCCGAACTTCCCGAGCGGTGGATCCAGGTCCCTGGCCCGGAGCGCGAGCGTGTCGAACTTCCGCTCCGCCCGTTCCGTCTTGACGACGACCGAGAACACGCCCGCCTCAGCAGAACCCGCCCATGTTGCCGCGGGTCACGCGGGTGCCGGTCGTGTCGAGCTTCACCATCTTGGAGCCGACGTTCGAGGCCGGGTCCTGCTCGGTGCCCAGGCTCCGCAGGCCGTCGCGCGCCTTCTCAAGACTGGCCACCGCCTCGGCGTGGGCATCCTTCACGGGGTTTGGGATCGCGATGCCGCCCGTCGACTTGTGCCACGTCCAATAGAGGCCGATCGTCACGCCGTTCTGCTTGACAAAGTCGGCCCCCTGGAACGTGGGGTCGCTCGGGTCGAACGCGACCTGGAGGATCGCGCAGACCTCCCCGAGCGCCGCCGCGTGGACCTCGGCCAAGAAGGCCTGGCAGCTCGCGCTCGCGAGCTGGCCGGTCTTCTGCTTGTCGACCAGCTCGCGCAGCTTGTCGGCGCCGCCTGTGGCAATCTCGAGCTGCCCCTGGCTGTAGAGGGCGGTCGGGAAGCCCACCGGCTACCCGGTGCGCGCGGTGGCGACGCGCTCGCGGAACTGCGCCTGCTGCTGCTCCTGGCTGAGCTGCGCCGGCGGCAGACCGGTGAGCGCCTCCTGCTGCGCGTGCTGCTGCTGGATGCGCATGGCCTGCACCCGTCGCAGTGACTCCGCCTGGTAACGCTGCCAGCCCTCCGTGCGCGAGCGCTCGTCCGTCTTGGCCTGCGCGTCCATCTTCGCTTGCTCGGCCGCCTTCCGCCGCCGCTCGTTCTCGGCCTCGTCGGCCTGCGAGATGAAGACGCCGAAGGCGAACCATCCCTCGCCGTCGGGCTTCTTGAACTTGTTGTACTCGCGCTCGCTCACCTCGATCACCGCGCCCGGCGAGTGCCGGCCGTAATTCGTGATGACGCGGACGCGGATGTTGATCTCCTTGCCGTCCTTGCCGTCCTTGCCGGCCATGGGGAAGCCTCCTCGTGGGCGGCCCTCGCGGACCGCCCACGCCTGGGGGGAGTCGTGCGAGCTACAGCAATTCGCTGCCGTAGAGGCCGCTGTCGGTGCTGTCAACCGCCTCGAAGGCGACGAACAGCGACTCGGTGCGGCCGATCTTGTACTCGCGGTTGCAGATGACGCGCGCGATGGTCGAGCCCCGCTGCCCGATCTCGGGCTTCGGGTAGGTGTAGACGCCCATCGGGGCGCTCGGGTCGCCGTCCTTCAGGGCCGCGCCGGTGATCGGGTCCCTGGCGCCTGTCCAGCTGAAGCACTTGAAGGCGCTCCAGTCGCTCAGGCTCGGGCCGGTCTCGACGCGCGCGATGATGAGGTTCGCCTTGAGGACCGACCGCAGGTCCTCGCTCCCGGTCGCAATCGGCGGCCGCTTGTTCTCGCGGCGGAAGTTGGTGATGCGGATGGAGCCCGGCTCCACCACCTCCTCGAGCTTCTCCTCGAGGATCTTGGGCGTCAGGAGCTGGAGCCCCATCGGCTGGGTGTGCACCGGGAGGAACGCCTGGCTGGTCGGGTGCCACTTGATGGCCTGCCACAGCAGGTCGTCGAGCACGATCCGGTTGACCTTGCGGCCGGTGATGCGCTTGATCCGGCGCGCCTTCCGCTCGATGTAGAGCACCGGGTTGCTGTTCAGCGACCCGATCGCGTCGAAGCGCTCGTCGGCGGCCACGGTCTCGTAGGAGCCGCCGAGGTTGCCGGTGGTGAGCGCCACCGTCAGTCCGTCGAGCTCCAGCGTGTTCGCCAGGGTGACGAGCGGCACGTCGAGCTTGCGCTTCTCGTACTGCACGACGTCGTCGGCGGCGTCCCGCTCCTTGAGGTCGATCACGCCCTCGAGCGCGTAGGGCTTCGCCCGGTAGCTCCCGTCGGTGTCGCGGTAGTAGTCGACCCGGGACACATCGCCCGCGGGCCCGACGACCGCGTTCGCGGTCTGCCGCCACGTCGACGCGTTGAAGCGGGCGTAGTCGTTGAACTCCTTGTCGACCGGGACGATCGGGAACAGGTCGGGGACGACGTAGTAGCCCTCCTCGGGCGGCCGCCAGTCCTGCGCGTAGCCGCTCAGGAGCACGGCATGGTGGAGAGCATTCTGCGACTGCGCCATTGGACATGCCTCCCGCTCGCGACCGGCCAACGGCCAACCCGGCATGTGGGTCAGCCGCTCGCCGCTCGCGAGCGAAACGGGGGCGGCTCAGCCGCCCGAGTGGTGGTTGTTCAGCCTCTTGCGCTGCAGCCCCAGCGGGACTAGGTGATGTCGAACGTGACGGTCAGGTTCGCCGCCGTGACGGCGGAGCTGTTCACGTAGATCGCCAGCAGGTCGCCGGCGGTCAGCGCGACGGAGTGGCTGAGATCGCTCGCCGTCTTCGCCGTGCCGGTGGCGGTGCAGGTGAGGTCGGTCGCCGTCCAGTTCGCGCCGTTGTCGCTCGACTTGTAGACGGTGACGGCCACCGTGTCCGTGCCGCCGGGCGCCGTGCCGAGGTTGATCGCGAGATTCCGGATGGTCTCGCCGGTGAACCGCACGAGGTACATCGGGACGCCGGTGGTCGAGATCGACCCGCCGATGCCGTTCACGTACTTCGTCACCACCCCGATCGTGCCGACGAAGCCGGTGACCTGTCGCACCACCTCAACCATGTGCGGCTGGATCAGCGCCTCCAGCATCTGCGCCGAGCTGCTCGAGCTCAGCGCCTCCTGCGCGTAGCCGATGACCATCGCGCTGAAGCTGTAGGCGGTGCGCGCCATGATCGCGCCGAGCGTCGACGGATCGTTGATGAGCTGCGCGAGCCGCGTCATCGCCCGGTTGGCGCCGAGCTTGATCCGCGCGAGGCCCTGCACCTTCAGCGCGATCGCCTCGCCGGCGCTGGTGCCGCTGCCGCCGATGGTGCCCCGCGGCTGCACGACGCCGTAGAAGCCCTGGAGCCAGGGCGCGGTGCCCGACGGCTTGATCACCTGCGGCGTGCCGTCGGCGTTGGGCGTGGTGAGCTGGGCGGTGTCGCCCTCGTCGAGTCCGCCCGCGTAGTCGTACGCGGGCGGGAAAATGCCCTTCCAGTAGTCGCGAGCCTGAGCTGCCATGTGCGTGTCCTCTGCGCCCCGACGGGGTCGCGGTTAGCGGATGCCGGCCCGGAGCGCGCGGTAGGCCGCGTACAGCTCGGGCGCCTCGGTGGCGAGGAGGTCCATCGCCGCGTTGAAGGTGATCTTCTTGGCCGCCGCGATCTCCTTGACCTTGGTGGCGACCGCCTTGTCGATCTCCTCGGGCTCGTCCTGGGCGAACGAGGTCGGCGGCTGGTCGGACTTGCCGATGGGGTTGCCCGCGACGGTCATCCGGCGGCCGACCGTGAACGTGCCCTTCGCGAAGAGCTGCGGCTCGAGCGCCGCCGCGCCACTCCCGCCCTTCGCCTTCTCGGCCTTCACGTACTCGCCGACCAGGTGCGGGCGCTTGTCCTCGGTGCTGCGGCCATCGGCGATCGCCTTGGTGACGAACGTCTCCCCCTTCGCCCGGTGCTCGACCTCCTCGAGCCGCTCGACGCGCAACTGCAGCGCCGTGTTCTCGCCGCGCAGCGCCTCGACCTTGGTGAGCGAGACCAGCTTCGCCGTCGCCGCGGCCGCGATCTGCGACAGGGTGTCGCCCGCCTTCAGGCCCACCATCTGGGCGAGAGCCGCGTGTGCCTTCGCCTCGTCGCCGTCGGGCTCCTTGTGCTCCTTCTTTTCCGGCTCGCCCTTGTCCGGCTCCGCGGCCTCCACCTTCTGCGCCACCTTGCCGGTGCCGCCGCAGGTCTCGCACTTCGAGCCGTCGGGCATCTTGCCGTCGCCGCCGCAGTGCTTGCACTCGACCATCTTGGTCTCGGCGACCTCGTCGGGCTTCTTCTCGGCACCGGGCTCCATGGGCTTTTCGGCCTTGATCTGCGGCTTCGTCGCGGTCGCGGTGTGCATCGCTTCTCCTCCTCGGGTGCGGGTCTTGGCGGCGCTCGCCGGCGCCGGGTTTGCTGGTGCTGCAGGCGGCGCCGCGCTGGCCTGAGCCGCGAGCTCCGCGAGGGTCGTCTCGAAGTTGCCGACCTCGTCGGCGAGTCCCACTTCGACCGCGCGTCGGCCGATCAGGACATCGCCCTTGCCGAAGTCGCTGGCCACACGCTCCGGCGTGACGCCCCGGTTGCGGGCCACCGTCGCGATGAAGATCCCGCACTCGTCGGTCGCCGTGGCCTTCGCCCGGTCGAGCACCTTGTCGTCGAGCGGATGGTCCGACTTGTCCGGCGACTGCGCGGAGACGATGGTGTACGTCTTCCGACCGGCCTTCTCGTCGGCGCCGGAGTCATCGACCATCACGCGCAGGACGCCGATCGAACCGAGCAGGGCCGTCTCGGCGCACACGACCCTATCCGCGGCGCTCCCGAACCAGTACATCGCGCTCGCGCAGAGGTGGCTGACGTAGGTGACGATCGGCTTCTTGCCTCGCGCGGCGTAGACGGCGTCCGACAGCTCGTTGACGCCGTTGATGTCGCCACCGGGGCTGTCGGCATCGAACAGGATCGCCTTCACCTGGGGATCATCCAGCGCGACCTGGAAGTCCTTCCGCAGCGTCTCGTAGCTGGTCGCGCCGCTCACCTCGCACAGCAGATTCGCGTGCCGGAAGAGCGGCCCGCGCACCGGGATCACCGCGACACCGTCGCGGATTGCCACCTGGTGCGTGTTCTGCAACGGCTGCCCATCCCGCGCGGCCAGCGCGCGCTCGCGCACATCGGCGAAGAACTCGCCCCGGCTCCAGATGGCGAGCATGAGCTGCATCCCCTCCTCGGAGATCGCCCACCACCCGGTGAGTGGCTTCGGCATCGGGCGCATCGGATCGGGTACCACCGCGCTACTGCTGGGCGTGCGTGTGCGACGGGCCGGTGTGCGTGTGGCTCGCGACGGAGCCGGCCGGCAACACCGTGTACTTGAACCAGAACTCGAAGCCCTTGGTGTCGTCGGCCGCGGTGTTCGGCACAATGGTGCGTGCCGTGGTGTCGACGGTGCCCACGGTGTCGTCGGCGGGCACGCCGGCGGGGGTGGCGGCGACGGTGGCCTTGAACACCGACACGGACGCGGCGCCCGACGGGATGGGCAGGCCCACGGCGGTGGCGTGGCCGATGGCGATCTTGTCCGCGCCGGTGTTGCCCGACAGGGCCGACACGGTGGCGGACGTGACCGAGGAGTAGGCGTTGACGGTGGTGTAGGTGTGGCTGCCGTTGCCGTGGGCGATCGTGACGATTTCGCTGACGATGGCTTCCCCACCGGGACCCACGCCGACGATCGTCAGCGTGGCGTCGGTGGAGCTGTCCCCGTCGGTGATGATGATGTTGAGCTTGCTCGGCACCTTGGGCTGCGCCGCGATGGTGAGCGCCACGGCGGAGATCGCCACATCGGACACGATGGTGCAGGCGCCGGCGGTGGCCTCGGCGGCGGGCAGGTCCCCGTAATTGACGTGACCGCACATCTGGAGCGCAGTGCCGGTGAACGCCGGCGCGGTGCCGCCGCTCGCGCCGGTGCCGCCGGCGGCCGTGGCCGCGCCCGCCTCCGCCGCGCCCAGGTTGTCGCGCGCGTCGGCGGCGTTGTCGGCCTCGGTGCCTCCGAGAGCCACCGGGACCGGCGACGGCGCGTTGCCGAAGGTCTGAACGTAGGTCTCCGTCGCGAGGTTGTCGGCGTTGCCGTCCTCGTCCTGGAAGCGCGGCTTCCTCGTGTCGCTCCGATAGTACATCAGGCCGGCGCCCGGGTTGTCCGGGTCCCCGTCCTGGCCGACGAAGATGAAACCCACCTGCTGGAGCAGGGCGTTGATGAACCCTTCGCGCGCGCCGCGGATGACGTTCAGCAGACCCATTTCGTCTCCTACGCGCCGGCCTCGGCCGGTCGCTTCTCGTCGGGCTTCTGGTTGGGCGCCCCACCCGGGGGCGGATCCTTCGGGTTGTTGACGCCGGCTGCGGCATCCGCCGCACCGGCCGCCTTCGCGCCGTCCGGCAGTACCACCGCCTCGCCCTTGATCTCGTCGTCGGGCGACGCGGGCTTGTCGATCTGCAGTTCGCGCCGCACCTGCGACTTCGAGCCGTGCACGCCGATGGCCGCCGCCTCCTTGAAGATCGCCAAGCGGTCGCGCGGGGACCACTCGCGGTCCGTGCGGAAGCCGCAGAGCGGGTTCGCCAGCGCCAGGTCCTCCGGCGGCACGTTGAACACCTTGGCGAACTCGTCGGCATTCAGCTCGATGGCGCTCAGGAAGATGTCGGTGCGCACGTCGCAGGCCGTGGTGAGCGCGTCGCCCACCACCACCTCGTGCGCGCTGTCCTGGTGGACGGCCCCCAGCTTGAAGCTGCCCGACTCGCCCGGCTCGATCGTCAGCATCTCGCCGAGGACCGCTTTCGACTCTTCGGCGTTGCAGACGCCGAACATCGACTTGTGCGCCTCACCGGCGCCCGACATCGAGACCGGATCCTTGACGTCGATCGACAGCCCGTCGGGGAGGATGGGGGCCTCCTCGCCGCTCCCGTACGCCTTCAGCGCCAGTTCCAGGACCGCCTTGAGGTTGGCGTCCTTGAACATCCCCCGGTCCATCTTCCCCTGCAGGAACGGGATGCCGTACAGGTGCAGAAAGACGTTCCAGTCCCTCATCGAGGCGTGCTTGAAGAAGTGCATCCAGACGACGGCACGGCTGTACCCGCGCGCGCTCGCGATGCCCTCCCCAGGCGCCCGTGTGTACATGAACTTGTGGCGCGGCAGCCGGACGCTGCCGTCGCTGCCGAGGTTCAACAGCGGTTCGTCGGAGTCCTGGACGAACTCCGTGTGCTTGGAGTGGACCCACTCCATCGAGCGCGGCCAGATGCCACGCATGGTCACCATCTGGCCGCCACCGAAGCCGTCGGGGACCTGGAACCGGATCTTGCCCGGCAGCCACAGGAGCTCGTTCAGGCTCCAGCCGTCGCAGTTCTTCGACAACCCCGCGTAGAAGGCGGATGGCAGTCCATCGATGCCATCGACGATCGCGCGCATGGCGTTCGCCATGCCGACCGCCAGCTTGTCGGTGTCGAACGTCGGCCAGATCAGGAACGGCTTGTTCGCTACCCCCTGCCGGCGTTGGCGGTCGATGCCCATCAGGTGGGCATCGCGCTCGCGCATGTGCTTGCAGAGGTCGGCGTACTGGTAGATCGCGATGCCGAGGTCGGCCTGCCGGAAGACCCTGTCGATCCTCACGGGGTCAAGATTCGAGGCCGTGTAGGTCGAGATCCTCGTCGGGAGCGGGCCCGCCCGCACCGCGATGCGGCTGTCGAGCACGTCGGGCTGGGCGAGCCGCTCCTCGGTCTTCGTGTTGATCATCGGGTAGGCGCCCGCCGACGGCACGCCGATGCCGGACAACGGCGGCGCGCTGGAGCTGCTGGCACTGAACTGCTGCAGGCGCGCCGCCACCTCGAGCGCGCGGACTGCGGCGCGGCCGGCGGCGCTCCGCAGCCTGTCGCTGAGGGCCATGTCGCTCCTACCAGCTCGGGCTACGGTGTCCGACGCTGACGATCGAGACGTCGCTCGGGGTCACGTTGCCGCCCTCGCCGGGCTTGGGCTCGAGGCGCCAGATCGGATACCCGCAGGCGTCCATGATGTGCGCGTGCTGCCCGTACGGTCGCCGGCGGCCGTACCGGTTGTTCCCGAGCGGGCACTTCTCCGCCGACTCGCTCGTCCAGACGCAGCGCGGGTGGACGCGGAACCGCCGCTGCTCCATCAGCAGGTACATCAGGCCGAGGCGCGCCTCGACGTCGGGGTTCTTCGCGTGGACGCTCCGGTCGGGCCGCTTAATGCTCGTCGGTGGCTCCACGATCCAGAGCTGGTCGCGCAGCAGCTCGTAGGAGGTGCGCCCTTTCGAGTGCGGCCCGTCCTGCCAGGCGCCCGATGCATCCGGAATCCACAGCAGGGTGTCGGGCGTGTACCTGTGCTCGTACGCCGCGTCCGAGAGGTGGAGCTCGGTCCCTTCGACGATCAGCTCGTCGACGACCCAGTAGACCAGGTGCGGTGGCGGCGTCGCAGGGTCGAAATAGACCTTGAAGATCGCCACCGCCTGGTGCGGCCGTCCCTGAAAGTCGCCGCCGGCCACGAACGGATAGGCCACCCAGAAGAGGTCGCCGGTCAGCGCGGCGGTGACGTCCTCGAGCCCGATGTCCGGTGGGACGCCGATCAGGTGGCGCGACCACCGCGGATAGGCGCGGTCGCCCACGGGCCGCCACAAGCCCTCGGAGTCAGCGTCGGCCGCCCGCTTGTCGACCGCGCGGATCGCGACCGCGATCTGCGTCATGGTCGCGTGGTCGACGTTGTCGTTCAGCGCGGGGTCCACGTCGACGTACTCGCCGGCGATCGTCCCGTCCTGGATGCGGTCCTTGACCTCGAGCACCCACTCCCCGCGCTGGCGCTGCGGCGGGTTCGCCGCGATGAACATCAGGCCGCCCGTGCGCAGCGCGCCGAGGCCCATCGAATAGACCCCGACCTGCATGTCCTGTGCTTCGTTCAGGAAGACGATCTCGGCGTCGCCGCGCTTGACCGACTCGGGCACCTCGCCGGAGATGTTCTTCGCGACCGAGCCCGTCGGCAGCACGAATTGTAGCTCGCGCTTCTGGTACAGCCGCCACGTCGCCGGCAGGCGCTTCTTGATGGTCCGCTCGATCTCGTCGCGCTTGTCGAGCGTCGGCGAGACCATGAAGCAGATCGAGCCCGGCAGCGCGATGCCGGTCGCCAGCAGCAACGCCGTGAAGATGTACGTCTTGCCGCCGCCGCGCTTGCCGCCGCCGAAGAGGATCAACTTCCGCGGCAGCCCGGCGATGCGCGCCTCGAGCCAGCGCCTATACGCCAGCACGATCGGGACCTGCGCCTCGTTCACATCGACGACGTGGACCGCGATGGTATCGTCGGTGTCGACGTATTCGCATGCGTAGCGGTCGAACCGTCCGCCGACCTCAAGAAGGGTCTCCCGCGTGCGGCGGCGTCTGAACCGGAGGCACAGGTCCTGGTAGTGACCGGTCGCCGCCGCGTCCAGCGCGGAGAGGCGCGCTCCCGGACGTTGTTGCAGCTTCGTCGGGCCCATCGGCCTTCTCATCGCGCCGTAGGCCGAGCCTCCGCTCCAGCTCCTCGAGGCGCTCCTCGATCAGCGCCTTCGCGTGGGTCATGCCGATCTTGCCGCAGAGCTCGGCGATCCACCGGAGGCGCCGCTCGGGGTCGAGGGCCTGGTTACTGGCGACCATCGCCAGCTCGAGCGACATCACCCGCTGGGCGTAGAGCAATGCGCCCGTCGGGTCGGTCGGCGGCGGTCCGATCTCGTCCAGCTTCTGCTGGCGGACCGGATCGTGCTGTACGAACCCCCCCGACATCCTGCCGAGCAGGGTGAGCGCGTGCGAGGCGGCTGCCCACTGCTTCGCCACGAGCGCCTTCACGTAGAACCGCTCGACCATCCGAATAATCTTCTCCCGACGGTGCGGCGCGTCGGCGGCGCTCTGCTCCCGCCAGTGCTCGTAGACCCTGGCGATGTACTTCCGCGCTTGGCGGGTCGAGACGCCGTAGTCCTTCGCGAGCTGCCGCTCGGTCTGCCCCGGGCTCAGGCCCGTGCATAGCAGGTCCTCGGCCTCGGCAATCCGCTGGGCGACTGTCGCGCTCCCGCCGCGTGCCTGAGCCACCGGCGCCTACTCCAGAGCGCCCAGGCCAGGATCGATGCTCGCCGACCTGGCGTAGCCGGTCCACCGGCGGCGGATGACGTCGCAGAACCCGGGCGAGAGCTCCATCGCGTAACAGCGCCTGCCCTCCTGCGCCGCCGCGATGATCTGCGACCCGGAACCCCCGAATGGCTCCACCACCAGGCCGCCACGCTGGGTGTGGATGCGCATCGGCCTGGCGAAGATCTCGACGGGCTTCTGGGTCGGATGCTCGTTCCCGACGACCCGGCCCTTCCCCTCCCAGTCGATTTCCCACACCGAATCGAGTTGGCCGAAGCCGTGCTCGGGCTTGTGTCCGCGCCGCCAGCCGAAGGCGCACGGCTCGTGCCGCCACCGGAAGTAGGAGTGACCGAACGTCGCGGTCGGCTTTACCCAGATGAGCACCTGGTGCAGCAGGCAGCCGTGCTTCTCGAACGTCGCAGCGATGGTCGGCTGCTGCAGGTGCGCGTGCCAGATATAGATGGCCGCGTCCTGGCGGACCACCGGGAAGTAGGCGACGAACACCTTGTCGAGGAACTCGCCCAGGTCCTTGATGTCGACCTCGCGGTAGAGGTGCGACCAGTCCTTGCCGCTGGGCTTCCCGTCGTGGACGGGGCGGTCCATCCCGGTGTAGTCGACGCAGTAGGGCGGGTCGGTCGAGAACAGCGTGGCGAGCTCGCCACCCATCAACCGAAGCACGTCCTCCGCCTTCGTCGAGTCGCCGCAAAGCAGCCGGTGCGGCCCGAGTTCGTACAGCTCCCCCGGCCGGCTCACCGGATCGGCCGGCGGCTCGAACGGGCCGGGATCCGTACCGCCCGTCCCACCGGCGCCAAGTAGCTCGGCGAGGTCGCGCTCTCCGAAGCCTGAGCCGTCCCGCACGTCCACGCCCGCGGCGTTCAGTTCCCGCAGGGCGGCCGCCAGCTTATCGTCATCGACCGGCGCCAGATGGGGCAGCCGGTTGTCCGCCAGCGCGAAGAGGTGCGCCTCGTGCTCATCCAGGTCGACGAAGCGGACCACCGCCTCCGCCCTGGTCGCCACACGGATCGCCTCGGGATGCCACACCGCCCGCTCACGACTGGTGGCGCGCTCCCACAGCTCCGCCAACCGATGGCACGCCAGGTCGCGGCCGTGGCCAGCGATGATCTCCCCGTCCGCCCGGCGGGCCACGATGGGGGCGCCGAAGCCGAACCGGCGGATCGAGGTGGCGACGGCATCCACGTCGACCGAACCGTGCTTTTTCGCGTTGCCGGTCCACGGCTTCAGCTGGTCGAGCGGCGCCCAGATAGCGGCGCCCTCCGGCCCGGCGTGCTCGTGGTCCACGGGGGAACCTTTCGGAATCGTGGTATTAGGAGTGCCCCGGTGGCGCTAGACGATTGCGCCCCGCG
>Ga0334722_10001074_pt1 | contig 35909 bp, 39 predicted proteins | sample C3_bottom_MG_FD_207210 | JGI IMG/M metagenome (GOLD analysis project Ga0334722, IMG submission 207210) | Sediment microbial communities from Yellowstone Lake, YNP, Wyoming, USA - C3_bottom | ecosystem: Environmental > Aquatic > Freshwater > Lake > Sediment | place: USA: Wyoming | collected... | reverse complement strand
CCACCGCGACGCGCACCCCGTCAGCGGCAAGCTCCTGGACCAGCCGGAAGATCATTTTGGGAGCACGTTCTCGCGGGCGAAGAAGGCCGACGCGCGCTTGAGGATCTCGACCTCCATCTCGAGCACGCGGTTACGCCTGCGCAGGCGCACGACCTCTGCATGCTCGTCCGTCGTCACGCCAGCGCGCCGGCCTTCATCGATGTCGGCCTGCCTCAGCCAGTTCCGTAACGTCTGGTCGCTGATGCCGAGGTCGGTGGCGATGCGTGCGACCGGCTGCTGGCCGAGCCGCACCAGCTCAACCGCCTGCTGCCGGAACTCTTGCGGATACCTCGTGGTGGCCATCCGGGACTCCCTTCACTGCTGGCCTCAGCCAACAGTCTAGGTGTCCGGAAATGTGGGGTAAGCTCTGGTTGCCATTAGAGGCTAATGGGCAGCTGTCGAAGGCGTTCACAGCGTTGTCGCCATCGTAGTCTAGTGTGCAGTCGTATAGACACGCTGACCCCAGCGGCGTTATGACTCCAATGTCGTTAGGATGGTTGTCCGGGTTGCTCCCCGGCGCATATTCGCCCGGCGGGTAGGCGCCGCTCCCCGCAATGGGTTTCCAGGCATAAGTTTCGCCCTCTAGCCATGTGTCGGTTTGGAGCCCTGCTCTGAATGACAGGAACATGTCGTCCGCAGACCCGCTTCCGAAGGGAGCCCAGCCCTTTGTGATGGTCTCATCGGTAGCTTGCGCAGTAGCGAAAGCGGCGTCCCCATTTACGAACGCCAGTTGCAGCGTATTCACGTTATACGGATATGGGGTGACGTTAGGGCAATAAGGTTGGCCGGTGTCGGGATGGTGGTAGAAGTACCAATAGTCCTGTCGAATGATCGACGCACCGGCCCGGAACGCTGCCAGCGGGTGCCCCGGTATGTCATGCCCGCCCCACTCCTGAGGCAACGTCTGCTTCACTAGATCCTCGATCTGGTACGTCCAGTGGTTTGCGCCAATGCAGTTGACGTTCCATTCCGCCACTGTGACGCTCGGGCCAAACGCAAACGCTGCGCGGGGATTGGCGCTGCCCCGTATGAGGGCCGCCATGATGACTGCCGCCGCGACGGCCACTACTGAGCGTCGGAGCGTCATCTCGCCATCGCTTCCTACCGGAATGCCAAGGTCGCTACCCAGGTCTCAGCTGCCTGTTGCGGACCATTGCGACGCAAGAACACGAGCTTTCGGCCACCACCTGAGAGGGAGAAACCTGAACCTGACTGGGTAAGGGTCGTACTAGCCCCGGTTCGAACGTCAACAGCTTGATACTCCGACAGCGCTTCGGCCGCAGTCCCGGCGGGAATGAACAACACGATGATCCAACTTCGGTTACTCCAACTCACTCCCGCCAAGACTCCGCTTTCGGCGCGGTGCCACAGCGCTCGGTCGGTGCCAGCCAGCGGATCAAACAAATGGAGTACCGGGCTCCGCGACGAATCCACGTCGGAATAAGCTAGGGTGCCGTCGGGCGACCAGCCGTAACCCGAGAACCTCCGGCCATCTATGGATTCCGTCAGCGTGGTCTTGACACCCGATACCAAATCTTGGACGTATAGCGTGGTGCGTCTCATTGTGGCAACGAAACGTCCATCGTCTGAGACCGAGAAGGGCCGGGGCGGGGAAGAATCGTCATTGACTATTGGATCGGCCTTGTCCGCCATTACGTCCTCACCGGTTCTGGGATCCGTTAGGTGCAGGCGACCGCCGCGAACATAGGCCACGCGCCCGTCGGCGAGATATTGGGCGTATGCAGGGAAGTCGCTCTCACCCAGGTCGACTCGGGAAGACCCGTCCGCGGCGACGACCACGAGTTCGGCTGGTTGAAGGCTGTTTGTCAGGCCGCCACGTACGACTGTGGCGGCGAGCATGCTTGAGTCCGGCGACCAGGAGAAGGAGGTGGCGTCTGGCTCGAGAGACCGAAGGTTACTTCCGTCAGCCGAACCAACCTCCAACCCGTCGACAGCCCCGCCAGCGACTCTCGACCCGTCCGGCGAGAAAGCCGGGGATACTAGGTTGGCGCTTACCCGGATCAGCTCGGTTAGTGTGGCCGTGGTTGGTGCGGGTGTAGCCGTCTCCTGGGCCGGACTTATGACAGTTGTCTCGGCGGGCGGCGCCGTGGCCGCAGCCGTCGTTGTCGCCGTCGCAGCCGTCGTCAGCGCTTGAGCGGTGTTCGTCCCGTCAGCGGGGCTAGCTGGCTGGCCACAAGCGAGTGCCGTAAGGATTACCCCGGACGTCAGCCAGCCGGCTATGAGTCGCAACAGTTTGCCCCCAGCCCTGCGGGGCGGCAGTCGTGGACGAACCCCGTGAGCATTCGCTTTCCTCTTCCGGCTGTCAAGAGACTTCAGTTTCTTCCAGAACCTTCCCCGCTTCGCACACGCGGCCGGCACCGCATCGGCGCTCGAACACCCGCTCCGTTGACCGCGCGCCGCCGCGTCCCTACACTCGATCCGCGGCGTCGGTCGCCGCGAGTGGCGCCGCACATGGAGGCCCTGATGGACAAGAAGTCGACCCTGGACGAAACGCAGCAGGCCTTCACGAAGCTCCTCGCCGCCGTCGATGGCCTCGACGAGGGCGTGATGACGCGCACCTTCTACGGCGACTGGAGCATCAAGGACATCCTCGCCCACATCGCCGGTTGGCAGCGCACGATGACGGGCGCGCTCGAGCGCATGGCGCGCGGCGAGAAGCCCACGCCAGAGGGCGTCGACTACAGCGACGCCGACGCCTGGAACGCCGGCTTCGTCGCTGCCATGGCGCCGCAGAGCGCGCCCACCGTCGTTGCCGGCCTCAAGCAGTCCTTCGCCAACTACCTGCGCGCCGCCGCCGCCCTGCCGGAGGACCGCTTCGGCGACGGCAAGACCGCCAACCGCCTGCTCGAGACGAGCGGCTACGGCCACTACCGCGAGCACCTGCCAGCCATCGAGGCCTACCGCGCGAAGGCCGCCGCCTGAACCCGCCGCTGGCCGTGCCGCCGCGAAATATGCTTCAATGCCGCGTCACAGCTGGACCGAGGAGCCGTCCGTGGACTTCAAAGACTACATCAACATCGCCCAGATCCTCGTCGCGATCGCCCTCACCGTCGTGATCCTGCTCCAGGCGAAGGGCTCCGGCATCGGCACCGCCCTCGGCGGCGGCACCAGCGGCAGCTTCCGCACGCGCCGTGGCGTCGAGAAGACGCTCTTCCAGCTCACGATCCTCCTGGCCATCGTCTTCCTGATCGTCTCGGCCTGGGGCGTGCGCGCCTCGCTCGTCTGACGTACGCCTTCCGCCATGGGCAGCTGATTTGCCGCTGACGCATACGCGATGGCCCGTGTTCGCCGCGCTCATCGTCGGCGTCACCGCCGTCGCCCTCTTCTGGTACTTCGTCCTCTCCGATCCGAGCGGCGAAGCCGTCCCGGCGAGCGGCGGCCGTTACGTCGAAGCCGTCGCCCGCGGCCCCGACCGCATCAACCCGCTGTTCGCCGCCGCGAACCCGACCGACGGCGACCTCGCCGCGCTGATCTTCAGCGGCCTCGTCCGCCTCGGCCCCGACGGCACGCCGCAGCCCGACCTCGCCGAGCGCTGGGAGATCACATCCAACGGTCAGACCTACATCTTCCACCTGCGACGCGGCATCGTCTGGCACGACGGCGCCGACTTCACGGCAGAGGACGTCGCCTTCACCTTCAAGGCCATCGCCGACCCCGCGTTCAAGGGCGACCCGTCTCTCCGCCAGCTCCTCGAAGGCGTCACCGTCCAGGCGCGCGACCCGCTCACCGTCGAGTTCAAGCTGCAGCAGCCGTTCGCCCCGTTCCTCGCCTATCTGTCGGTCGGCATCCTCCCGAAGCACCTTCTGGACGGCCTCGACGCGAACCAGCTCTTCAACGCCCCGTTCAACGCGCGCCCGGTCGGCACCGGCCCCTACCAGTTCGACAGGCGCACGTCCGACGCGGTCCAGCTCGCCGCGAACCGCACGTTCTACCTCGGCCCCCCGCTGATCTCCGACTTCGAGGTTCGCGTGTATGCGGACGCCGGCGCCGCGCGCGACGCGCTCCGCGCCGGCGACGTCGACGGCGCCCTGCTCACGCGCGACGCCTCCCCTGAGGAGATCGACGCGCTCTCGAAAGATGCCCGCTTCTCCGTGCACGATCTGACCTCGACCTCCTTCAACGCCATCTACGTCAACACCCGCGCGCCGCTCTTCGCCGACCCCGATGTGCGCCTTGCCCTCTCGCGCGCCATCAACCCCGCGTCCGTGATCGACGACGCGGCCGGCGGCCTCGGCGAGGTCGCGGTGTCCGCCATCCCGCGCGGTTCGTGGGCATTCACCGCCGTCGCCGTCCCCACGTTCGACCCCGGCGCGTCCGCCACCGCGCTCGAGCGCGCCGGCTGGTCGCGAGGCGCCGATGGCGTGCGGCAGAAGAGCGATCTCCGCCTCGATATCACGCTCTCAACGCCGAACGACGGACAGCACGTCGCCATCGCCGAGAGCGTCGCGCGCCAATGGCGTGCCGTTGGCGCAGCGGTCACGGTCGAGCCGATCGCTGCCGGCGCGTACGTGGACGACTACCTCGCGGCGCGCCAGTTCCAGGCCGCCGTCGTCGCCATCGACCCCGGGCCCGACCCGGACCCCTACCCGTTGTGGCACAGCACCCAGGTGGCGCCGCCCGGCCGTAATCTCACCGGGTTCTCGGATCCGGGCGCCGACGACGCGCTCGAGCGCGCCCGCCAGACCACCGACAGCGCGCGCCGCAAGGAGCTGTACGCGCAGTTCGAGGAGACGCTCGCCGCCGCCGCGCCCCAGATCCCGCTGTACGCGCCGGTCTCCGCGTACGTGCAGCGGGTGCGCGTGCGCGGCTTCGCCGATGCGCTGCTCTTCTCGCCGGCCTCGCGGTTCAGCAGCGTGCGCGATTGGTACGTCAAGACGCGGCTCAAGCAGTGATCGCGGGGATCACTCCACCGGCTCGGGCTGCACGTCCGGCTTGAGCTGCACGCCGACGGCGTCGAGCGCGGAGGCATCCACCGGCGCCGGCGCGCCCGTCATCAGGTCCGCCGCGCTCTTCGTCTTCGGGAACGCGATCACCTCGCGGATGTCCGTCTCTTGCGCGAACAGCGCCACCGTGCGGTCGATGCCCGGCGCAAACCCGCCGTGCGGCGGCGCGCCGTACTCGAACGCTTCCAGCATGTGCCCGAACTTCCGCTGTTGCTCGCCCTCGCTCACGCCGAGCAGCCCGAACACCTTCGCCTGCTGATCGCGGCGATGGATGCGGATGCTGCCGCTCCCCAGCTCCCAGCCGTTGCAGACGATGTCATAACTGTTGCTGCGCACGGCCCCCGGATCGCTGTCGAGCAGCGCGTCGTCCTCGGCCCGCCACGACGTGAAGGCGTGGTGCACCGCGTCCCACCGCTCGCCGTCCTCGTCCCACTCCAGCAGCGGGAAGTCGATGATGAACGCGAACTGCAGCGTGTCTGCGTCGATCAGGCCGAGCTTCGCCCCGAGCGTGCGCCTCAGCGCGTCGAGCGCCGGCTTCACGCGCGCCGCCGATCCCGGCTCCAGCGCCGGCAGCCCGCCCTGGCCGGCGACGATCAACACCAGGTCCCCGGCCTTCGCCCCCGCCAGCCTGCCGATCGACCGCACCATCTCGATGCCCAGGAACTTCAGCACCGGCGAGCGCACGTCGCCTTCGCCCGCGTCGCCTGGCGGCTTTGTGAACGCGATCGACACCAGCCCCTTCGCGCCCAGCTGCTTCGCCGTCTCCGTCAGCGCGTCGATCTCCTTGCGGCTGAATGCGGCGCCGCCGGGCACGCAGATGCCTTCCACGCTGCCGCCGCTCTCTACAGCGCTCCTGAACACGATGAACTCCGTGCCTCGCACGGCGTTCGTCAGGTCGACCAGCTCCATCCCGAACCGCAGGTCCGGCTTGTCCGTCCCGAATCGCCGCATCGACTCCGCGTACGTCAGCCGCGGCAGCGGCGAGGGGACGCGCAGGTCCGGGCGCACGTGCTCCGCCATCGTCAGATACAGCTCCTCGACGAGCTGCAGCACGTCCTCCTGTTCGACGAAGCTCATCTCCAGGTCCAGTTGCGTGAACTCCGGCTGCCGGTCCGCGCGCAGGTCCTCGTCGCGGTAGCAGCGCGCGATCTGGAAGTAGCGCTCCACGCCCGCCACCATCAGCAGCTGCTTGAACTGCTGCGGAGATTGCGGCAACGCGTAGAAGCTCCCCGGATGGAGCCGGCTCGGCACGAGGTAATCGCGCGCGCCCTCCGGCGTCGGGTTCGCCAGCACAGGCGTCTCGATCTCGAGGAAGCCGCGCTCCGTCAGGAAGTCCCGGATGTGCTTCACCACCTTGTGACGCATCACCAGGTTGTTGTGCATCCGCTCGCGCCGCAGGTCCAGGTAGCGATACTTCAGCCGCACCACCTCGCCCGGCTCCGAGTCGTCGTTGATGTAGAACGGCGGCGTCTTCGCCGTGTTGAGGACGGTCGCTTCCGCGGCCCGTACCTCGACCTCCCCCGTCGGCAGCTTCTCGTTCTGGGTGCCCGGCCGGCGGCGCTCGACGCGTCCCTTGACCTGCACCACGTACTCGCCGCGCATCTCGCTCGCGATCGCATGCGCCTCCGCCTGCTCCGGGTTGAAGACCACCTGGACCAGCCCGCGGCTGTCCCGCAGATCGAGGAAGATCAGCCCGCCGTGGTCGCGTCGCCGGTGTACCCATCCCGCCAGCACGACGTCGCGTCCCGCGTCGCTCGCGCGCAGTTCGCCGCAGTAATCCGTCTTCTGCACAGCTCCTCCAGCCATCGGACCGGGTCGTGCGCCAGTGTACCGGCGCCCCGGTGCCGGCAGTAGCGCGATCCGCTTCCCCGTCGCGCGCCCGCGTCCGCGCGCGCGAGGTGCGTCCGCGCGCCCGGCGGGAACTTTCCACGCCCGCCGCCCGTCATACTTGATGTGATGATGAAGGTCCTCGTCGCGTCACTGGCCCTCATGCTCGCGATATCCGCAGCTGCCTGCGGCGACGCTGCGTCACCACGCGCCACAGCGACGCCGGATCGCTCGACGGCGGCGCCGGCCGCCACCGCGGGCGTCGCGACGTCGGTCGCCGCTTTTCCCGGCGTCGCCACCGCGGCCGCCGGCATACCGCCGGCGGTCGAGACTCCCGCTCCGCCACCGCCGCCGACGCCGCTGCCCACGCTGGTGCAGACCGGCGAGTCCGGCATCGCCGGCGTCGTCACCATCGGCCCGACCTGCCCCGTCCAGCGCATCGACAGCCCTTGCCCGGACCGCCCGTACGAGGCCGCCATCACCTTCTGGCGCGGCGCTGCGCGCGTGGCCGAGACCCGCTCCGCCGCCGACGGTACGTACTCGGTCGCGCTCCCGCCCGGCACGTATCGCGTCGTCGGCGAGTCGGCCGGCACCTTCCCGCACGCCACCGAGCAGGAGGCCACGGTCCTCCCCGGGATCCTGACAAGGCTCGATATCCAGTTCGACAGCGGCATCCGCTGAATGTGACGCTTGGCCTATTGCAATCGAAGCGATAGGGTGAGACACTATCCACTCTATAGATGCAACTGATACTCCGCGGCGGCTTCGCGGAGTCCCACGGCCGCGCAGGCCACCTGATGAGGCACCGTCGTGGACCTCGGCCAAATCGAGGCGTTCGTACAGGTCGCGCAGCACCGCAGCTTCAGCAAAGCCGCCGACTCATTGTTCCTCACGCAACCATCCGTCACCGCTCGCATCCAGTCGCTCGAGCGCGATCTCGGCGAAGCGCTCTTCGAGCGCAACGGCCGCGGCGTACGTCTGACCGAGATGGGCACCACGTTCCTTCCCTTCGCCCGGCGCTCCCTCAAGGCCCTGCAGGAAGGGCGTGACGCACTCGATGGCATGCGCAACCTCGATATCGGATCGCTCAAGCTCGGCTCCGCGCTGACCGTCTCGACATATGTACTGCCCAAGATCCTGAAGAAATACTGCTCCGCCTATCCCGGCGTAGAGGTCAGCGTGCACACCGGTCGCAGCGAGCAGGTGCTGCAGATGGTTCTGTCCGACGACGTGCACTGCGCGCTCGAGCGCACGGTCCACCACGCTGATATCGCCACGGTGCCACTGTACGAAGACGACCTCGTCCTCGTCGCGTCACCTCAACACCGCTTCGCCCGCAGCGGCACCGCGACCATCGAGGACGTCGGCCGCGAGCCGCTCATCCTCTTTGACAAGGGCTCCAGCTACAACCAGCTCATCCAGGGGGTCTTCCGGCAGCACGGGATCGTCCCCCATACGCTCATGGAGCTCGACACGATCGAGGCCACCAAGAAGATGGTGGAGGAGGGCCTCGGCATCGCCCTCCTGCCGAAAGTCTCCACCGAGCGTGAATTTGAGCAGAAGCTCCTCTCGCCGATCGTCGTCGCCGACGCGGCCATGCCGCGCCGCCAGATCTCGCTGATCTTCCGTAAGAACCGCAAACACACGCGCGCGGTCCACGCGTTCTTCACGCTCCTCTCCGAGCTCTACGAGGTCTCGATCCCGGACGCCGCCCTCACCGGCGCCGCCTGACCTGCACCGGTCCCCGCCCGCCGTCCTCCGCGCCGCGCCGCGCTCTCCGGCCCGGGCTCACGCGGTCCATGCGATATGATTGCCTCCGAAATTCGTACGCGGCGACGGGCGCGGTTGAGCGCGATCCACGTCCCAGAAGGAAGGTCGGGCCCATGCCGTCACGCGTCGCCGGGATCCTGTTGGCGATCGCGACGCTCGTCGTACTCTCCGCCACCCATCCCACGCGCTCCTCAGCGGCCCCGGCCGCGCCCGGCATCGTCTACAGCATCACCGGAAACACCGTCGGCGATGGCGGTCCCGCCATCGACGCCTGGCTCAACGAGCCGGAGGCGGTAGACGTCGATGCCGCCGGCAACATCTACATCGGCAACACGCGCGCCTGCGCCGTCCAGGCGATCGATGCCAACGCCGTGATCCGCACGGTCGCCGGCAACGGCGTCTGCGGCTTCAACGGTGACGCCATGCCCGCCACGAGCACCCAGCTCACGCTGCCGCGCGGCATCTACGTCGACCGCGACCGCAACCTGTACATCGCTGACAGCGGCGCCCCTGCGAGCAACGATCCCGGCAACTGCCGCATCCGCAAGGTCGGCGCCGACGCGATCATGCGCATCATCGCCGGCACCGGCGTCTGCGACTTCAGCGGCGACGGCGGCCCGCCGACCGACGCCGCGCTCAAGAACCCCAAGAGCATCGCCGTGGACAGCCAGGGTGACGTCGTCATCGCCGACTACGACAACTGCCGCGTCCGCAAGATCCAGGGCAACGTGATCTCCACCATCGCCGGCTCGAACTGCGAGATCCTCGATCCGTTCGGCCTCACCATCGGCCCCCAGGACGACATCTACATTGCTGACTCCGGCAACAGCCGCATCCAGCTGCTCCGTAAGGGCAGCCTCATCCCGCTCGCTGGCCCGCCCGACATCGCCTCCGCCACGGACGTCGCTCTCGACGCAGCGGGAAACCTGTTCATCGCCGACACCGGACACTGCCTGATCAAAAAGGTCGCCGCTCCCGTGTACGCCGAGGGCAGGCCCGGCCCGATCTCCACCGTCGCCGGCACCGGCACCTGCGGCTACACCGGCGATGGCGATGCGCTGGCTACCGCCCTCAACTACCCCGGTGGCATCGCCGTCGACGCCGCGGGCGACGTCCTCATCGCAGACACGCTCAATTGCCGCATCCGCAAGGTCTCGGCCTCGCGCCTCACGACCGTCTCCGGCAATGGCCGGTGCCATACCGTGAGCCCCTCCGGCGTCGCCGTCGACAGCTCGGGGAACGTCTTCGTCGCCGATACCAACATCCTCGATTGCCACGTCCTTCGCGTGACGCCGGCCGGCAACGTCTCCCTCATCGCCGGCCTCGCGACCTCCGCCCCCCAGGTCCCGCAACTCCCCTGCGGCTTCACGGGTGATGGCGTCGCCGATGCCGTCAAGCTCAACGTGCCCAACGCGCTCGCGGTCGACGCCGCCGGCAATCTCTACATCGCCGACGCCGCGAACTGCCGCATCCGCCGCGTGAGCGCCGGCGCCATCGCCACGGCCGCCGGCAAGGGCTCATGCCGGTTCGGTGGTGACGGTGGTCCCGCCGCCGACGCCTTCATCAGCCGCGCCCAGGGGATCGCGATCGATGCTGCCGGCTCGCTCTACATCGCCGACACCGGCAACTGCCTCGTCCGCAAGGTCGACGCGTCCGGCACGATCCGCACGATCGCGGGCAACACCGCCTGTGACTACGCCGGCGACGGCGGCCCCGCCACCGCGGCCGCGCTCAACGAGCCCGCCGGCGTCGCCGTCGACGGGGCGGGCGCGGTCTACATCGCCGACACGCAGAACTGCCGCATCCGCAAGGTCAACGCGGCTGGCACCATCAGCACCGTCGCCGGAAACGGCGACTGCGCCGGCGGCGGCGATGGCGACGCGGCGCTGGCCGCATCGCTGAACCATCCGTCCGACGTCGCGCTCGATCCGGCCGGTCGGCTCTACATCGCCGACACGGACAACTGCCGCATCCGCGCCGTCAGCCCCGACACGCGCACGATCGCCACCGCCGCCGGCCTCGCCACCTGCGGCTACAGCGGCGACGGCGGATTGGCGACCGCCGCCGCCTTCAACCGTCCGAAACGTGTTGCAATCGACGCGAAGGGGAACCTCTACGTCGCGGACACCGCCAACGGCCGCGTCCGCGTCGTCAACGCCGGCGGCGCCACCACCGTCGTCCAGCCGGCGCCGGCCGGCAGCGCGAGCCCCGCTGCCGGCGCGCCCACGCCGCCGCCTGCGGCGGCCGCGCCCGATGCCGGCGGCTCGGGTACCTCATGGGTGGTCTTCGCGCTCATCTTCGCCGGCGCGGTCGCCGGCGCGGTCGCGGTGGCCGTCGTCCTCGTCGTCCGCTTGAGAGCCCGCGCGTGAGCTACCCGCTCACGCCGGCATTCGCCCGGATCTCCTTGAGCAGGTCGATGTTCGGCTTGTCCGGCCCCTTGCCCGCCCCGTCGATCTTGTAGCCGGGCACTTCCAGCAGGAACGGCACATCCGCCAGCTCTCGCCGCGCCATCAACGCCTCGAACCCCGCCCGTCCGATCTTCCCCTCGCCGATGTTCTCGTGCAGGTCGCGCCCCGCGCCCAGCTCGGTCTTCGAGTCGTTGCAGTGCACTGCCGCCACGTGCTTCGCGCCGATCTCCCGCTCCAGCACGTCCATCGTCGCCTCGACTCCCGCCGCGTTGCTCAAGTCGTACCCCGCCGCGAACGCGTGGCACGTGTCGATGCACACCTTCGCCCGCGGCGAGTTGATCCGCTTCAGGATCTCGCCCAGCTCACTGAACTGGTCGCCGATCGTGTCGCCGCCTCCCGCCGAGTTCTCAAAGATCATCAGTGCCTCGCCGTCCGCCTCGTCGAGCACCCGCAGTGCGGCCTCGCAGATCTGGTCGATCACCGCTTCGAATCCCAACCCCTTCGAGCTGCCCGTGTGGAAGATCACGCCCGCCGCGCCGATCCGGTGCGCGATGTTCAGGCTGCTCCGCAGCGTGCTCGCCGACGTCTTGAAGATCTTCGCATCCGCGCTCGCCAGGTTCATCAGGTACTTGCCGTGGATGAACACCGGCGCGATCCCGGACTCGGCCATCGTCGCGCGGAACGCCGCTACCTGCGCGTCGTCCAGCCGCGCCGTGCCCCACTGCTGGGGCGCCGATTCGAAGATCTGCATGCATTCCGCGCCGATTTTCGCCGCGCGCTCGAAGCCCGTCTGCAACCCGCCCTGCGTCGATACGTGCGCACCGATCTTCATCGCGACTCCTCAGCGCGATCATCGCAGGGCGGGCCTGCTGGTGGAAGAGGGCACCGTCTCTATCTGGCACGCAGGGCGGACGTGCCGCCTACGCCAGACGCCACAAGCCCTGGCATACGATGCCGGTGCGGGCCGTACCGGGATGCCGGGCCCTCCCGCGGCGAGGGGCGGCGCCGGAGCCAGGCGTACCGTCAGGAGCTCGCGTCGGCCCCGCTCATACGCCGGCGCCCGCCGTGCTTCCTCGGTCGTGATGCGTCCCTGGATGAGCCACCCCAGGAACTGTCCGCGTCGCTGTTCCCTGCTGTTCAACGTGATTCTGTCTTTCATGGCGTGACAGAATTACTGCCCATCTACACGCCCGCCGGTCGTCTTGACCCCCCGAAGAACTCGCCGATAGCATTGAGCCGCCCCTCCCGGGCGATTAGCTCAGCCGGTTAGAGCGTCTCGCTTACACCGAGAAGGTCGCAGGTTCGAGTCCTGCATCGCCCACCACCCCAACGGCCCATTTGTAAACAAACCCCTAAAAAACTCCGCGAAAACCCCTACAGACCCTGCCTTAAGGGCCGAACGTCTAACTGACGGCAGTAGTCGTCCCGGCACACAAGACCGCCCGCATTCCCAGCGGGCAGAATACGGCCGAACCCACCCGCCAGGGCGAAGCCAGCGTGCCGGGACTGCTGAGGCCATCCGCCCGTATCGAGGGCCGGGCAGCGTCCTTCGCCCGTCGCGTCGGACAATTCTCCATTCGCCTCGGTCCCTCGACCGGGGAGTAGCCCAACCTGAAGGGGGAAAAGGAATGATCAAGGATCTGGTTCTGCGGGTTCTCGTGGCCGTTCAGGGTCTCGAGAGCAAGATCAAGGACGAGGAAGGCCAGACGCTGGCCGAGTACGGCCTGATCATGGCCGTCATCGCCATCGCGGTCGTCGTCGCCGCAGTCGTCGCGTTCCGGGGCGCCATCGTCGGTGCCTTCAACGGCGCGACCAAGTGCCTCAGCGGCTCCTGCTAGGAGTCTCCGGGGAGATTTCGGGCCAGCAGGAGGGGCGCCGTGGCGAACGCCCGGCGCCCCTCACCACATCCGCAAGGCACAGAGGGGGATCACCATGTTCACAGACGCCGCCCTGTGGATGCTCGTCGCAGTGCAAGGCATCGGAGCGCGCCTGCAACGGCAAGAAGGCCAGACGCTCGCCGAGTACAGCATGATCATTACGCTCATCGCCGTCGGCGTCGTCGTACTCGCGGTCGTCGTCTTCAGGGATGCGCTGACCGGCGCGTTCAACAGCGTCATCCCCTGTCTCAACGGTACCTGCTGAACCGCACGATCATCTCGCACCAAATCAGGGAGGCGGCTACCGCGCCTCTCTCGCCGGTGTGGGCCCGATGATCCTCCGCCGCGAGGCCGCTTGGTAGACCATACGAGGAGTGGCGCGCTTGACGTTCATCCCGCGCGCAGCGCAAAATCAACCCCCATGCACGTGAAGCTCGCCGTCCTCGCAGATCACGCCAGCATCTCTCGCGAAGGGAAGCTGAATATCATGGGCATCTTTGACGAGATTAACGCCCGAGAGCTACCGGTGGCGCTACCAATCTTCTACGTTGTCGTCTCATACGGTACACAGGCGTCAGAGTTCGAGACGACCAAGGACATTCAGATGGCGCTGCAAGATGAGGATGGAACGGTGCTGGTCCGACTCGAGCAACCGAACGTCACCATCCCGCGCCCGCAACGACCCGGTATGCGTGGAACAGTGAACCTCGTGCACGGAATTGCCGGATTGCCCTTCTCGAAAGCTGGAGACTACGAGTTCAGTATACTGATAAACGGTCAACCAGAAGGCTCGATCTCATTGAGGGTCAACGCTGTGACGGAAGGCTAACCGAGATGAGAGATCAGATGACGGTAATCGAATTCGAGCGAGCACGCGTCGTTCAAGCGCTCGATCCAGGTACTCAACTCAGCACGTCGACTGCCGTGATCACCGAGACGTCTGCAGGGAGCGAAATCCAGGTCTTCGTCGCGCAGCCAGTGTTGGATCTCGCGGCATATCCCATACTTTCGGCAATCTGGGACAACGAGGACGACGCCGTCTTTGACGCGATTTGATCCTGGTGCCGTTGTGGCGGTTCGCGTCCGCTTCAGTGACGGTGTCGGCGGTAAGAGGCGCCCGGCAGTCGTCGTGTCCTGCGCCGCGTACCACGAATCACGTTTAGACGCCGTGATCGTCCCACTGACTACGCAACTGAAGAGTCGGTACTTCGGGGACTACGATCTGCTAGATTGGGTCGCCGCCGGATTACCGCTGCCGTCTCGTGCCAAAGGCGTAATCCAGACGATAGATCGGACGACCATCGACAAATCGTATGGCCGGCTCAGCGCTCGGGACCTTGCAGAAGTCCGTCGCGGCCTAGCCGAGATTTTAGAGCTCGCCTGAGTCGCCCCGTATAGACCGCGCACCCACACCCTCTTGATCCTGTCTATCGCTGCTTGATCCGGCACAGGCCCTCTCCTATAGTGATCCCACGACCTCGAGCGCTCGCCCGGCCTATCCTGAGCCTCGATGAAGGAGCACGAACCGTGTCCGTCAACCTCCGTATCCCCGGTCCCACCCCCTGCCCCGACGACGTCCTCGAGGCCATGTCGCGCCAGATGATCAACCACCGCGGCCCCGAGTTCGCCGAGATCGTTACCCGGATCACGGCCTCGCTCCAACACCTCTTCGAGACCAGGAACGACGTCCTCACCCTCACCTCGGCCGGCACGGGCGCGATCGAGGCCGCCGTCGTCAACACGCTCTCCCCCGGCGACCGCGCCCTCTGCGTCTCCATCGGCGTGTTCGGCGACCGCTTCGCGGACATCGCCCGCACGTACGGCGCCGACGTCACCATGCTCTCATTCGACCAGGGCACCGCCGCCGACCCGGCGCGCGTCGCCGAAGCACTCCGCGCCGACGCCTCCTTCAAGGCCGTCATGGTCACGCACAACGAGACTTCGACCGGCGTCACCAACGACCTCGGCGCCATCGCGAAGGCGATCCGCGGCGTGCGGCCCGACATCCTCATCCTCGTCGACGCCATCAGCAGCCTGGGCTCCGTCCCCCTGCCCATCGATGCCTGGGACCTCGACGTCGTCTTCACCGGCTCCCAGAAGGGCTGGATGGTGCCCCCCGGCATGGCCATGGTCTCCGTCAGCAAGCGCGCCTGGGACGCCGTCGAGCAGGCCCGCATCCCGCGGTATTACTTCGACTACAAGAAGGCGAAAAGCTACCTCGAAAAAGGCCAGACGCCCTGGACGCCCGCCGTCTCCGTCTACTTCGCCATGGACGTCGCCCTCAAGAAGCTCGAAGCGGAAGGCCTCGCCAACATCCACGCTCGCCACGCCAGGCTCGGACAGTTCACCCGCGACGGTGTGAAGGCGCTCGGCCTGCGGCTTCTCGCCGATGAGCGCGTCGCGTCGAACACCGTCACCGCCGTCGTCGTCCCTGAGGGCGTCGACGGCGCGGCGCTCAACAAGATGATGCGCACCGAGTACAACACCGTCCTCGCCGGTGGCCAGGGCGCGTTGACCGGCAAGATCTTTCGCATCGGCCACCTCGGCCTCGTGTCGGAGCAGGACCTGCGCGATTGCCTCGACGCGCTGAAGCAGGCGCTGCCGCGCGTCGGCTTCGCCTCACCCGCCGTCGCCGCGCGGTAGTACACTCGCTCCGGAGGACGAATGGCGGCCGCGAGCAACGGTAGATTCCTGTCGGCGAGGAAGTTTCGGAAGCTGACCAACGAGGAGCAGAGCGCCTTGTCACGGCGTGTGCTGGCGAACCCCTCGGTCGTCTCGGCGCTGGAACCGGCGAGGACTGCCATGAAGCGCGGCGATTGGACTCCGTGGAACGAACTCAAGCGCCGGCATGGCGGATCGTGATGCCGTACTCCTGCCGCCCGCCCGCGACTTCTACAACCGGCGCACGCGGGACGAACAGAACGCGATTGACCTGATCGTAGCCGACCTGTGCGTCGATCCGACGACCGACGGCATACTTAAGTTCCTGCTGGACTCGCCACCGGACTTCCCTGCGTACTACCGCGATCAGGACGACATCATCGTGTACGACGAACTCAACGACTGGACGATCGCCATCTGGCAGATCATCTTCAATACGGACGAGACGACCTTGATCGGCCATCGCCCGTGACGCCGGGCTAGCGCGCCATCTTCCGGGAGCGGCGCTCGCGGCTCTCCTCTCATCGTTGGTTCGCGGCGGCTCAAAGCCTGTCCCTACCGCGCCTCGTCGCCTACGCTTCCCCTCGATGAGCCGGATCCTTGTCGCCGACCCCATCGCTCAGGACGGCATCGATATCCTCGCGCGCGAGGCCGACGTTGACGTCCGCACCGGCATGCCCCTCGCGGAGCTGATCGAGCGCATCGGCGCCTACGACGCGCTCGTCGTGCGCAGCGAAACGAAGGTCACCGCGGAAGTCTTCGCCGCCGGCAAGCACCTGCAGGCCGTCGGCCGCGCCGGCGTCGGCGTCGACAACATCGACCTCAACGCCGCGACCGAACGCGGCGTCGTCGTCGTCAACGCGCCGCTCGGCAACACCATCTCCGCCGCCGAGCACGCCGTCGGCCTCATGCTCGCCCTTGCCCGCCACATCCCGGAGGCCAACGCCTCGCTCAAGGCCGGCGAATGGACCCGCTCGAAGTTCATCGGCGTCGAGCTGCGCGGCAAGACGCTCGGCCTCGTCGGCCTCGGCAACGTCGGGTCCGAAGTCGCCAAGCGCGCCAGGGGACTCGACATGCACGTCGTCGCGCGCGACCCCTACATCTCGCCCGAACGCGCCTCCGTGCTCGGCGTCGAGCTGGCGGACTCGCTCGACGAGCTGCTCGCCCGCGCCGATTTCCTCTCGCTCCACACCGTCGCCGCCGAACAGATCATCGGCGAGCGCGAGCTGGCGATGGCGAAGCCCTCGCTGTTCCTGATCAACACGGCGCGCGGCCATCACGTGGACTACGACGCGCTCGTGAAGGCGATCGACGCGGGCAGCGTGCAGGGAGCGGCGGTCGACGTCTTCCCGGACGAGCCGCCGGACATGAGCTCCGCCGTGCTGCACAACGACAGGATCATCGTCACGCCCCACCTGGGCGCGCTCACCGCCGAGGCGCAGGAGCGCGTCGCCGTCGTCGTCGCCGAGCAGATCACCGCGATCCTGCGTGGCGAGCCCGCGCAGTACGCCGTCAACGCGCCGATGATCGCCGCCGAGACGATGACCGTCATCGCGCCCTACATCCCGGTCGCTGAGATGACCGCCGCGCTCGCTACGCAACTGTCCGCCGGCCAGCTCGGCAATATCGAGATCGACTACGCGGGCGAGATCGCCCAGCACGACACGACACCCCTCCGCGCCGCCGTGATCAAGGGCCTCGTCGCGCCGATCACGGAGGAGAACGTCACGATCGTCAACGCCGCGATGATCGCCGAGCACCGCGGCATGAAGATCGTCGAGCTCAAGGGCCCGCCCGAGGACGTCTACGCGAACCTCATACGCGTCCACCTGCACACGAGCGCTGGCGACACCGATGTCACCGGCACCATGGCCCACGACGGCCCGCACATCGTCCAGGTCAACGACTTCTGGGTCGATATCCCCCCGGGCGACGGCTGGCTGCTCCTCTGCGAGAACCAGGACCGCCCCGGCATGATCGGCGCCGTCGGGACGTTCCTCGGACAGCACGACATCAACATCAGCTTCATGCGCGTCGGCCGCACCGGCGTGCGCGGCAAGGCGCTGATGGCCGTCGGCGTCGATGATCCGATCTCGCCCGAGCTGGTCGCGAAGCTCACGTCGATCCCCAACATCATCTCGGCTCGCGTCGTGAAGTTCGCCTGATCCCCCCACTCCTCACGGAGGAGCCGTGCCGCAGCCTTCACGCCGCATCGGCCGCCCCGCCCTCGCGCTGGCCCTCGTCGCTTCTCTTTGCGCCGCCTGCGCGTCCTCCGCCGAGGCCCCCGACGCCACGCCCGCGCCGCCTACCGATGTGGCGCCGCCGGCGGCGTCGCTGCCCGCCGCATCGCCGACGCCGGCGGCGTCCGTCACCATCGCGGCGGTCGGCGACGTCAGCCTCGCGCGCCAGCTCGTCGAACGCATGCAGGCCGCCGGCCCCGACTACCCGTTCGCGCTCGTCGCGCCGTTGCTCGCCGCCGACATCGGCTTCGCCAACCTCGAAGGCGCGCTCACCGAAGGCGGTTCTCCCTGGCCGAAGGCCTACAACTTCCGCACGCCGCCGTCGCTCGCCGCCGGCCTCCCGCGCGCCGGCTTCCACGTCGTCTCCCTTGCGAACAACCACACCATGGACTACGGCGCGTCCGGGCTGCGCGACACCGTGGCCGCGCTGGATGCGATCGGCGTCCGCCACGCCGGCGCCGGCGATAACCTGGCGCAGGCGGCGGCCCCCGTCGTCGAGCGGGCCAACGGCCTCCGCGTCGCCTTCGTCGCCTGCGTGCTCACGCCGTCCGAGGGCGGCGGCTTCGACATCCATGCGTGGAGCGCCGCCGCCGCCGCGCCGGGCGTCTTCGTCTGCGATGATGCGCGCCTTGCTGCCGCCGTTGGCGAAGCGCGCCGCGCGGCCGACTTCGTGGTCGTCGCGGTTCACGCCGGCGACGAATACCGCACCGCCCCCAGCGCCACGCAGCGCCGCCTCGCCGATGTCGCGCTGGGCGCCGGCGCGGACGTCTACCTGGGGGCCCACGCGCACGTCGTGCAGCCCGTAGAACAGCGCGAGGGTCAGCTGATCGCCTGGGGCCTGGGCAACTTCATCTTCGACCTCGACCCGGTCGACCTCGCCAACATCCCGCAGCCCCGCGTGTCCCTCATCCTCAAGCTCACGCTCACGAAGGGCGCGGGCGTCACCTCCTTCGAAGCGCTCCCCCTCACGCTCGATGCGGACCAGGACCGCCCCCGACCCGCCACCACCGACGAAGCCGCCGCCCTCCGCCGCCTTGTCGATGGCGTTCAGTAGCTCGTGAGTCCGGTCCCGATGCCTGCTATCTGCGCGCCCGTCGTGTCGTCCCGCGCACTCCTGTCATCCTGATTGCCGCAGCGAAGGATCCTCCCCGCGAGCCTCGAATCGTCGAACGCCTCAGTTGGCGCATCTCATCCCCTCCAACCTCCCACCTCCAACATCCACCCAGACCCCCATCGCGCCCGGCCACGCCGCCTGTCATCCTGCACGCATCATGGACCTCGGACTCACCGGACGCGTCGCGATCGTCGGCGGTGCCAGCCAGGGCATTGGCCGCGCCACCGCTACGATGCTCGCCCTCGAAGGCTGCCGCGTCGTCATGGCTGCGCGCGGCGAAGAGCGGCTGCGACGCGCCGGCGCCGAGCTGCGCGTTCTCGTGCGCCACGCTGGATCGGACCCCCTCATCGTCGAGGAGCCTGGCGACATGTCCGTCCGAGCAGACGTACAGCGGTTGATAACGACAGCTGTGAACACCTTCGGCGGCATCGACATCCTCGTCAACAACGCCGGCGGCCCGCCGCTCGGCCGCTTCGACCAGCACGACGACGCCGCCTGGCGCAAGGCCATCGACACGAACCTCATGAGCGTCGTCTGGAGCGTGCGCGAGGCGCTGCCGCACCTCAAGCGCTCCGACCAGGCGCGCATCATCAACGTCACCTCGACCGCCGTCAAGGAGCCGATCGACGGACTGATCCTCTCGAACACGGTCCGCCTCGGCACGACGGGCCTCGCCAAGACCCTCTCGCGCGAGCTCGGGCCCTTCGGCATCACCGTCAACAACGTCGCCCCGGGCACAACAATGACCGACCGCATCCGCCCGATCATCGAAGCGCAGGCGAAGGCCGAGGGACGCCCGTTCGACGAGGTACGAGAGGAGCGCGCGCGCCGCATCCCGGTGCGGCGCATCGGCGAGCCAGACGATGTCGCCGCCGCGATCGTCTTCCTCGCGTCAGCGCAGGCGCGTCAGATCACCGGCCAAACCATCCTCGTCGATGGCGGCGCCACAGCCAGCGTCATGTGACCACTGGCAGGCCGAAATACTGAAGGACTGACCGACTAACCTACTGAGAGACGGACCCCCCTCACGCGAAGCCGTCCGCCGCGGCTTCCCAGCCGGGGACGAACTTGCGCCACCCCTCTTCGCTGTTCAGGTACGGATACACCACGTAATACGTGGTCACCCGCGGCTGCGAGGGTTGTTTGGTCAGCTGCATCTTCGCTTCTTGCGGTGTGTGCCCCGCCTTGCGATGGTTGCACGCCTTGCATGCCGTCACCAGGTTCTCCCAGGTGTGGCGCCCGCCGCGGTGGCGCGGCAGCACGTGGTCGAGCGTCAGATCGCGCTGTCCCCGCCGTCCGCAGTACTGGCATGTGTGCCGGTCGCGGTTGAACACCTCTCGACGCGAGAGGCGCATCTGCGGCCGCGGCCGCTTGATCATGTAGATCAGCCGGATCACCGATGGCAGCGGGAACACCGCGCTTGGCGACCGGAGCACGCCCGGGCCATGCTCCAGCACCTCCGCCTTCCCCCGGTGTACCAGCACAAAGGCTCGCCGGGCGTTACAGACGTTCAGGGGCTCATAGTTCTGGTTGAGGACGAGTACGCTGACTGCCATCGACCCCGCTTCCAACGTCGTGAAAGCATAACAGAGCCCCAAAACGCGCGGCAACGCGCGGCAACGCGCGGCACGGCGGCGGCTGTACTTACGCCGCCCCGCTCCGTACCCTGCCGTCGCGCACGGGACTTGCCGGAAAGGATTTGCCATGGCGACCAGGACGGAAGTGATTGACGGACTCGAATCTCTGATCCGCGAGAGCCACCGCATCGCGGGCGCCCTCACGCCCGGGCAGTGGTCGCTCACCGTCGACCAGGACGGCTGGAAGGGCACCGAGATGCTCGCTCACGTCGCCGGCGTCGGCACGCTCATCATCCCGTTCCTGCAGGCGCTCACCAGCGCGCCGGCGGGCGCCGATGCCATGGGCAATACCGACATCAACGCGATGAACGCCGGCCTCGTCTCCGCCCGCGCCGGCAAGTCGCCCGCTGACCTCGCCGCCGAGATCGACACCGCCTACAGCGCCGTCATCGAACACCTGCGCGGCCAGCCCGACGAGTTCTTCGAACAAGCTGTTACCATGCGCGGCCACAAGGACATTGGCGCCGGGGACATGCTCATGCGCATGACGATCCTCCACGGCCTCGCGCACGTCTACAGCGCGTACAGTGCCGTCTTCTTCGCCGCCTGACGCCTCCCGCTGGAAGTGCGCTACGCGATCGCCGGATAATGCAACAGCGCCGCAACCGGGGGAGCATGGTCGCGGCGCTGTCTTCTGCTGTTGTGGCTCCATCATAGAGGCCGCCCGTTAAACGCCATGGGAGAAATTGTTAACGATTCGCAAACCTCTCCGTGGCGTTGCGCGGCACTGGCACGGTGTGGATCGGGCGCCGCCGGCAGGGAGAAAAACGGCGCCGCGACCGGGGGAGCGTGGTCGCGACGCCGTCTATCTACACGGGCATCATAGTCGGCGCCTGTTAAGACCGAAGCGAGAATCTGTAAACATCTCTCGAAAGGATTGCACGCATGACCGCCCCCGAAGCACGCCTCCGTGAACTGAACGTCACGCTTCCCGCGGTCCCCGCGCCGCGCTGGACCTACGCCCCCGCCGTGCGCTCCGGAAACCTGCTGTTCGTCTCCGGCCAGATCGCCACCGAGGTCGGCCGCATCCTCCATCCCGGCAAACTCGGCGCCACTGTCGATGTCGCCGCCGGCCAGGAGGCCGCGCGCGGCTGCGCCATAGCCGCGCTCGCCGTCGCCCGTGCCGCGCTCGGCTCGCTCGACGCCGTCGCACGCGTCGTGAAGCTCACCGTCTACGTGGCGTCCGCCCCCGGCTTCACAGAGCAGCCCGCCGTCGCCAACGGCGCATCGGACTTCCTGCGTGACGTCTTCGGCGATGCCGGCCTCGCCGCCCGCGCCGCCGTCGGGGTTGCCGAGCTCCCCCTCGGCGCCTGCGTCGAAGCGGAGTTCATCTTCGAAGCGCGCGCCTAACCTTCCCGCTCGACGATCCGGTACACCACGGTCCCCTGCGCAAGCAGCTTGCCCGCCGCGTTCGTCACCCGCACGTCGGAATAGATGATCTCCCTGCCGCGCTTCAGCACGCGCCCTTCGGCGAAGATATCCTCCCCGATCGCACCGGAGAGATAGTTCACGTTGATCCCCACCGTCGAGCCGAAGTACTTCGGCGTCGCTATCTCCGCCGTCGTCCACGCCGCCATCGCCCCCGTCGTGTCCAGCAGCGACGAGATCGCGCCGCCGTGCAGCGCCTTGGCCGCGGTCGAGTTCTCGTCCTGGTAGCGCATCTTCAGCCGCGCCCAACCCTCGCCCGCCTCGACGAACTCCATGCCCAGGTGCTGCATGAACGGCGTCCGCGCGATCACCGTCGCCATGCGCTTCTGGTTCGCCGCTGCGGCCTCGCTTACCGGGTTCGTCATCATCGCCCTCGATTTCTCGCTCAGCTCCCTGTCCCTGCCGGCTTGCGCGCGGCTCAATCGCCCTCGGGCACGAGCGCGATATGCACCGCGTGCTCGCCTGTCACGCGCCCCGCCAGCAGCTCCAGACCCCGCTCCGCTTCCGCCAGCGGCAGCGTGTGCGTGTGCATCTGCTCCAGCGGGTACCGGCCCGATTCGATGAGCCGGACCGCCGCTTCGTACGCGCGCCAGTCCACGCCGAAGGCGCCAAGGATCGCGAGCTCCTTCGTCACCACCCGGTCGCTCAGGAAGCCCGGCACCGGCGCCGGGCCCTTCGTCCCGGCCAGCACGACGCGCCCGCCCCGCCGCGCGATGTCGATCGCCTGCGTCACGGCCTCCACCGCGTACGCCGTGACATCCACGACCACATCGGCGCCGGCTCCCGACGTGATCTCCCTCACGCGCGCCGCCAGGTCCTCGCGCTCCACGTCGATCGTGTGGTCCGCCCCGAACGTCCGCGCCAGATCGAGCTTTCGCTCGTCCCGCGACAGCCCCGTCACGATGATGCAGCCCGCGCCCGCCTCGCGCGCCGCGATGACGCTCGCCAGCCCGCGCTGCCCCGGTCCCAGGATGACGATGGTCTCACCCACGGACAGCCGCGGCAGGTCTACCGCCCAGCGCAATCCCGCCCCCAGCGGGTTGAAGAGCACCGCCAGTTCCGCCGGGATCTCCTTTGACATGCGGTGTACCAGCGCGTGCTCCGGCAGGTACATGTGCGTCGCGTATCCGCCCCACAACCCCGGCGCCAGCTCCGTCGGGCGGTAGCCGAACACCGGCGGCCCGCCCCCGCCGCCGCGGCACAGCCGGTACGCTCCCTGCACGCACGCCGGGCAGTGCCCGCACGGCAGCAGCGCCTCGACGGCCACCCGCTCGCCGCGCGCGACGCTCCAGCGCCGCGCCGCCACCTCGCCGATCTCTTCGATCACGCCCACCGGCTCGTGACCGGGGATCACCGGATACGGCACGCGCAGCGCGCCGTCGTACTGCTCGTAGTCGCTGCCGCAGATGCCGCACGCTTCCACGCGTAGCAGCGCGTCGGCGTCGCCGATGCGTGGCAGCGCGAACGTGCCCGCGCGCAGGTCGCGCACCCCGTGCTGCACGATCGCCCGCGCCCTGCCGCCCACTCCCGCGCTCCCGTCCAGGGGTGCCGCCGGTAGCGCCCCCGCTATCGCCCGAACGCCGCTGCGAACTCGCGGGCGAGGTGTTGTTCGGCGGCCGACCGAAAGCGGCGGTAGCGCTCCACCAGGCTGCGCGCCTCGGCCGTCAGCGTCGAGCCGCCGCCGCCCGCACCGCCCGCCGCGCTGACGACCAGCTTCACGGCCAGGTTCTCCTCGATCTCACGTACTTTCCCCCACGCCCGCCGGTACGAGAGCCCCATCCGCGAGGCCGCCTCCGCCAGCGATCCGGTCTCGTCGATCAGCGTCAGCAGCCGCACGCGATAGTCGCTCAGCACGAGCTTCCCGTCTCGTTCGACCCAGAGTTTCGACCGCGGCTCCACGCCGGAAGAGTAGCCCCTCGCGCCGCGAGCCAACACCGGGCGTAGGTTGGCATTCCGGTGCGGCCTTCGGGCCACACGTAAGGGCGCAGCAGGCTGCGCCCTCGCCCCGCGCCGTGCGGCAAACAGCAACCCGCCGAAGGGTGGCGGCGGGGAGCGTCCCTGCTTCGGACGCCACCGAACCCTTCGGCGGGCTGCTTCGTCGGGGAGATACTACCTTCGCGCGCGCCTGTTGTGCGTGCTTTTTATGTGTATCTTCGCGCCTTGACGGAATGAGTCAGGCGGCCTTCAGTTCGGCCGGGGCCGCCTCGGCCTCAGGCGCCGGCGCAACGGCGTCGTCGGGCACGAACGCGCGGGTGCGGAACTGGTACACCAGGTACGCCGCGGACGCGATCAGGAGTGCGGTGACGGCAATGAAGAACTGCATCCTGCTGTTATTCTCCGTCCTTGCCCTCTGGTCTGGCGCTGCGGCCCCGCATGCGCGGGGCCGCTCGCGCCAACTGTGTCGGGGAAGGTGACCGGGTGGCAGCCGGGGATCGCCGCCACCCGGAACACTACTTCTTGGCTGCTGCCTTCTTGCGCGCTGCCGGCTTCTTCTTCGCTGCCGGGCGCGACTTCGCCGCAGCGGCTCGCGCTGGCTTCTTCGCTGCCGGGCGCTTTGCGGCGGTCTTGCGCGCCGCTGGCTTCTTCTTCGCGGCTGGCTTCTTCGCCGCCGCCTTCTTCGCGGCCGGCTTCTTCGCCGCCGCCCGCTTGACTGCCGGCTTCTTCTTCTTGGCTGCCGGCCTCTTCGCCGCCGGCTTCTTCGCGGTCATTGCCATACGTTCCCTGCCTCCTGTCTTCCTTGACTGATAGCCCCTACCGTTAGGAGCAGCCACTCGTGCTACCGCAGTTCTCACAGCGATAACACGTCCCCGACCGAATCATGATCCAGCCGCAGCTCGCGCATGCCGGCGCATCTGCATGCCCGTTTGCGCGCGGCGACTGGTACATCGCGGGCACCGCCGTCGTCGACGCCGCCCTCCCGTTCACGCTCGCTCCCGCCTCCGCCGTCCCCGCCAGCGGCAACGGATACTGGCCGGCCGCGAGCGCCGCCTTGATCTCGGGCGTCATCACACCCACGTCGTATGCTTCCTCCGGCGACATGTACCGGCTCGCCAGCCAGCGGAACACGTAGTCGATGATCGACTGCGCCACCGGGATGTCCCGGTTCTCCGTCCGCCCCATCGGCTCGAACCGCATGTGCGCGAAGTTCCGCACCAGGTCCTGCACCGGCACCCCGTACTGCAGTGCGTACGAGATCGCCCGCCCGAACGCCTCCATCAACCCGCTCACCGTCGAGCCCTGCTTCGCCATCGAGAGGAAGATCTCCCCCGGCGTCCCGTCGTCGTACAGCCCCACGGTGATGTATCCGTCGTGCCCTTCGATGCTGAACTTGTGCGTCAACGAGCTTCTCGTGTCGCTCATCTTGCGCCGCACCGGCTGGCTCGGCTCGGCGCTCGCCGCCCCCGTCTCGCCCTGTGACGTCGAGAGCGGCTGCACCGTCTTCGACCCGTCCCGGTAGATCGCGATCGCCTTGATCCCGTGCCGCCACGCCTCGATGTAGGTGTCCGCCACGTCGTCCACCGTCGCCTCGTTCGGCAGGTTCACCGTCTTCGAGATCGCACCGGAGATGAACGGTTGCACCGCACCCATCATCTTGATGTGACCCATGTGGTGGATCGATCGCTTGCCGTTCTCCGCCTGGAACGCGCAGTCGAACACCGCCAGGTGTTCTTCGCGCAGCGCCGGCGCTCCTTCGATCGTCCCGCGCTCGTCGATGTGACGCACGATCGTTTCGACCTGCTCGGCGCTGTAACCAAGACGCCTCAGCGCGCGCGGCACCGTCTGGTTGACGATCTTGATCATGCCGCCGCCCACCAGCTTCTTGTACTTCACCAGCGCGATGTCCGGCTCAACGCCCGTCGTGTCGCAGTCCATCATGAATGCGATCGTCCCCGTCGGCGCCAGCACCGTTGCCTGTGCGTTGCGGTAACCAAACTTCTGTCCCAGCTCCAACGCATCATCCCACGCCCTGTGCGCCGCGTCGATCATTTCGCTCGGCACATACGTCGTGTCTATTGTACGCGATGCGTCACGATGTTTTGCAACCACCCGCAACATCGGGTCGCGATTCGCGTGAAAAGCGTCGAATGGTCCCACCCGCTGCGCGATCGTCGCCGACGTCGCGTAGGCGTGTCCCGTCATCACTGCCGTGATCGCGGCGGCATACGCGCGCCCGTCCTCGGAGTCGTACGGCAACCCCAGCGACATAAGCAACGCGCCCAGGTTGGCGTAGCCCAGCCCCAGCTGCCGCATCGCGATCGTGTTCGCCGCGATCTTCGGCGTGGGATAGCTCGAGTTCCCGACGATGATCTCCTGCGCCCAGATCGTCACCGACACCGCCCGCCGGAAGGACTCCAGGTCGAACGCGCCATCCTCCTCCATGAACCGCATCAGGTTCAACGACGCCAGGTTGCACGCCGAGTTGTCCACGTGCATGTACTCCGAGCAGGGATTGCTCGCGTTGATCCGCGCCGTGTTTCCGCACGTGTGCCAGTCGTTGATCGTCGTGTCGTACTGCATCCCCGGGTCGCCGCACTCCCACGCCGCCGCGGCCATCCGCCGCAGCAGCTCCTGCGCCCCCGCCGTCCGCGCCACCGCCGCCCCCACCACGCTCCGCAGCTCCCACTCCCGCCCCTCGACCGCCGCCCCCATGAACTCGTCGCTCACCCGCACTGAGTTGTTCGCGTTCTGGAACTGGATTGAGGACCAGGCGTCCCCGTTCAGCGACATGTCCCAGCCCGCCTGCCCCAGCGCCAGCGCCTTCCGCTCCTCGTTCACCTTGCAGTCGATGAACTCCTCGATGTCCGGGTGGTCCGCGTTCAGCACCACCATCTTCGCCGCCCGCCGCGTCTTCCCTCCGGACTTGATCGAGCCGGCGATGCTGTCCGCGCCCCGCATGAATGAGATCGGGCCACTCGCCTGCCCCCCGGCCGAAAGCTGCTCCTTGCTCGACCGGATCGGCGACAGGTTGATGCCCGACCCCGACCCGCCCTTGAAGATCATCCCCTCCGTCTTGCACCAGTCCAGGATCGACTCCATCGTGTCCTCGACCGAAAGGATGAAGCACGCCGAGCACTGCGGCTTCTCCTCCACGCCCACGTTGAACCAGACCGGGCTGTTGAACGCCATCTTCTGGTTCACCAGCAGGTGCGTCAGCTCATCGCGGAACGTCTGCGCCTCTTCGTCGGTCTCGAAGTAGCCGTCTTTCTTCCCCCAGCCCGTGATCGTCTCCGCCACGCGCGACACCATCTGCCGCACGCTCTGCTCGCGCCGGTCGCTCCCCAGCGGCCCGCGGAAGTACTTGGAGACGACGACGTTCGTCGCCGTCTGCGACCACGCCTTCGGGATCTCCACGTCCTTCTGCTCGAAGAACGCATTGCCGCTCTCGTCGGCGATCACCGCGGTCCGCCGCTCCCACTCCAGCTCGGCGAACGGATCGTCACCGGAGCGCGTGAAGTAGCGCTCGACGGTGCACGCGCTGGACGCGACCTTGCGGGCTTCGGGCTCGGCTTGCAGGACCATGACGGTGAGCTTCCTTTCGGGTGATTAGCCTGCCATCGCTGTCACGACCGGATCTGCGGGCATCTGCTTGATCCGCCGGTCCGTCGCGTGCATCTCTGCTCCGCGGGCACGTGCCGCGCCGCCGGCCCGACGCGTGCCCGGGCGGACTCCAGCGTCGACGACAGGTCGCCTCACTGCAACTCCTGTCTTCCCACGCGCTCGAAGCCGCAACTCCACACCCTCCATAAGACAGTCCGGCGCCGCCCGCTATCGCGAGCAGCGCCCGTGGCCGCGTCCTAGTTGCCTGCGGCGACAGCAGCTCCCGCTGCGTACGCGCGCCAGCGCGCCGATAGCTCCGCCCCGATCGCCTCCGGCTTCAGCACCGCCATCCCCACCGGCGACCGCCCACCACGCAGCGCCGCGAGCAGCCGCTCGAAGCACGCGCCGTCCATGCCGCTCAGCCGGTGGTCCGTCAGCAGCGCGATCGTGTCCTCGACCGCGCGCCGGTCGGCGCTGTCTGCCAGCAGCGCCGCGCGCCGGCGCAGCTCGCCCACCAGATCATCCATGAATGCGTCCACGCTCGCGGCGCTCATCGTCTACGTGTCCTCCGGGCGCTGCGTCTGCACCAGGCGCAGCGTCTCCCGCGCTGGAGGCGGCGCGTCGGGCGCCGGTGCGTCATCGCCCGCCGCCGCCGGCTCCTGGTAGCCCGCTGCCATGTGCGGCGGCACCCGGTCGACCATCCGCAGCCGGTAGACCGAGATCCGGTGCTCCGACGGTCCGCGCAGCTTGAACGTCAGGTGCTTGTCGCTGATCGCGTACCGCGTGCCGTCCTCCAGCTCCAGCGAAAGCTCTCCCCGCTGGCGTTCGAGCATGTGCAGCTCCCACGAGGGCCACATCGTGACCTCGCCCCGGTCTCGGTGGATCTCGCAGGGCCCGCTTGCAATGAACTCGCCCTCCGCGTTGGTGAGCTTGCCTTCCATCCGCACGCGCTCAGCTCCTCGCCGCCGCGATCGATGCCACAAACCCGGCGGGGATCATCACGATCGGCCGCCACGCCTCGTCCGGCGCGTCTCGTACCCAAGCCGTGAGGCAGCCGCAGACATCCCGGTTCGGCAGCTCCAGGCGCTGCAGGCATTCGACGACGCCGCGGACCTCCAGGCCCTTGGGCGGCCGCCCGTTCACGCCCTTGCGCGCCCAGAACTCCGCCTGCTGCTGTGGTCCCAGCAGCAGGTTGTAGCCCGGCGTGTGACAGACGGCGCAGCTCAGCACGTTCATCGCGTCCCTCCCTACCGTGCCTTCCGTTCTCTCGTCGGCTCTTCCCCCGGCGCAGCACCGCCGTCCGTGATCGGGACGGGAGTCTGCACCGGCCGCACCGGGCGGCGGCGGGTACGGGTTCGGTCATGCGGTGCGGCCGGTTGCAGGCGAAGAGATGAGGGGCGGAACTCCGGGTCCAGCAGCGGCAGCTGCGCCTCCGGCGGCCGCCGGCCCGCCGCGAGGTCCTCCAGCTCCTCCCGGAGCGCGTCGATATCGCCGAACTGGCGATACACGCTGGCGAAACGGACGTAGGCGATGCCGTCCAGCGAGCGGAGCCGGTCCATCACCAGCTCCCCGACGGTCGCCGACGGCACCTCCGCCGAATTGGACTGGTACAGCGTAGCCTCGATGTCCGCGGCCAGCGCCTCGACCGCGCCTGCTGGCAGGGGGCGCTTCTCGCAGGCCTTCCGCAGCCCGGCGAGCAGCTTCTGGCGCGAGAATTCCTCCCGGCGGCCGTCCTTCTTCACGACATAAATCGCGACGGCCTGTACGCGCTCGTGCGTCGTGAAGCGGCCCGCGCAGCCGGGGTTCAGGCACTCGCGACGTCGCCGGATCGACTCCTCAACGTCGCGGGAATCCACCACGCGCGATTCGCTGTTCCCGCAGAACGGACACCGCATCGCCCGCGCCCTCCCTCTGCCGCAGTCACCGCGTCACTGTCGGCTCCGCGAGATTATCACTACATGTTGTGCTTGTCAACGGTCTAGGCGCCGGCGGGACCCCAGATGTTGTGCCTCGTGCGCCCGGCGCACCGGCGCGGCGGCGGCCCGCCGCGCGGTATCGGCCGCGGCACTCCACTAAGGAATCTCCCGCGGCCCGCCGATACTGGATATGCCGGAGCGGCGGTACTGCGCGCACCGTCGCAACATCGATCGAGAGCGCTTGTAACGGCGATCCGTCCGGTGCGTTGTCAAAGTTGACAGAGATGAAGCGTCGTTGAGGGGAGAATCGTCATGATGCGTTGGCTCCGAAGACGCGAAGCCGCCCAGAGTCTCGTTGAGTTCTCGCTGATGCTGCCGCTCTTCCTCATCCTGGTGTTCGGCGTCATCGACTTCGGCATGGGCCTCCGCGCTTACATCAGCGTCGCCCAGGCGACGCGCGAAGGCGCCCGCTTCGCCGCGATCGGCAACACGGCCGGCACCTTCACCACCGGCGGCAGCGGCGAGTGCAACGGCACCACCACCACCACCACCGTGGGCAAGGTCTGCGCGACGATGAACGGTCTCGACCTGACAAAGGTCGGCAGCGTGAGCGTCACCTATCCCAACGGCAACGCCCCGGGGAACACGGTCCACGTCTCCGCCTCGTACAACTACCAGTACATCACGCCGCTGCGCCGCCTCGTGAACTTCTTCTCCGCCGGCAGCCTCGGCAGCACGATCACGGTCAGCTCCGCCACCGACATGCGCCTAGAGTAGGCGCGCCCCATCGCCGATCACAAAGGGCCGGCGTCGCGCCGGCCCTTTGCCGTTCTGCCGGCACCGCGTCGCGGGTGCACCGTGCAGCTTGCGGCCTCCCACATTGCGCGCCCCACTCCTCACTTATGGAAATCTTCTCGCCGCCGGTGTACAATGCCCGCCGGTAGCCCAGGCTCCCGGTTCTGTGGTAACTGCCCGTGCCACTTCACCGGGTCGGGCTACTTCTTTTCTCCCTCCCCATCGCGGGGAATGGGTAGGCCGTGAGCGTCGTCATCTCCCAATTCCGACGCTCACGGCCTTCGTCTTTCCCTGGTGGGGAAAGCTCCCGGAGTACCGCTACCCCGGGACAACCTGGCTAGACAGTCGCCTCCTTTCCCGTCGGTCCTCCAACGCCCTTAACGCGCCGTCACGGTCCGACGCAGGAACGTCGGCAGTTCCGTATCTCGCGGGTCGGGCACCGCGTGCGCCAGCGGCAGCGGCTCCCTTCCCGTCCGCGCGTCGTCGTCAGGGTCCGATCGCCGGTACTCCTCCGGGATCGGGTTCACCGCGACGGGGCGCGCGAACCCTGTCGCGATCAGCGTGATCTGTACTTCGTCCCCCAGCTTCGGGTCGATCGCCGTCCCGAAAATGATCTCCGCGCCCGGGTCCACCACCTCCGCGATCACCGACGCCGCCTCGTTGATCTCGTGCAGCCCCAGGTTGCGGCTGCCGGTGATGTTGAACAGCACCCCCCGCGCGCCGTCGATCGACACCTCCAGCAGCGGGCTCGAGATCGCCAGCCTGGCTGCTTCCTTCGCGCGGTCGGCGCCCGAAGCGCGGCCGATCGCCATCAGCGCCGGCCCCGCCTCCGACATGATCTTCCGCACGTCCGCGAAGTCGAGGTTGATCTCGCCCGGCAGCGTGATGATCTCGCTGATCCCGCGGATCCCCTGCAGGAGGATGTTGTCCGCCGTCCGGAACGCCTCCTCCATCGTCACCTTCTCGTCGCAGATCGACAGCAGCCGGTCGTTGGGGATGATGATCAGCGTGTCCACCTCATCCTGGAGCCGCTGGATCCCTTCCTCCGCCTGTCCCCGCCGCTTCGCCCCCTCGAACCCGAACGGCTTGGTCACCACGCCGATCGTCAGCGCGCCGGCCTCCTTCGCGACCTCGGCCACCATCGGCGAGGCCCCCGTCCCCGTCCCGCCGCCCATGCCCGCCGTCACGAACACCATCTCGCATCCGCGCACCGCCTCGAACAGCTCGTCCCGGCTCTCCTCCGCCGCCCGCAGCCCGCGCGACGGGTCGCCCCCCACCCCGAGCCCCTTCGTCACTTTCTCGCCGATGCGAATCTTCATCTCCGCGGGCGATGCCTGGAGCGCCTGTGCGTCGGTGTTCACCGCGACGAACTGCACCCCCGGGATCTGTTCGGCGATCATGCGGTTGACGGCGTTACAGCCGCCGCCACCCACCCCCACGACCTTGATCGGCGGCAGCCCGTCCGTGTACGCCCTGCTCATGATGGCCTCCCTTCGCTCTTCTTCTCGCCGTAGCTCCTGCACTTCTTCCTGGAACATCACCGTCTGCGTGTAGCGGCGCGGCGGCTGGTCCTCGACGCCCGTCGGCGGCGCCCCGCTCGACCGCCGCGCCGCGGGCCGCGCGTCCGCCGCCGCGCCCCCGCCGGCCTCCCCCGCCGGAGCCGTCGCCGCGGCGGCGTCATCGCGCCCGATCCTCTTGCGATGAATCACGTCCGTCTCCTCACGCGCTCCAGCCTCCTTGCCTCCGTCGCTTCGCCGATCCGGGTTCATTCGCCGGCATTACTCCGGCAGCAGCACCCGCGCCCAGCTCCCCACCTTCCGCCACATCCCGCCCATATCCAGCGCGGGCCGCCCCGGCCGGTGCCACAGGCTCGCCTCCGCTTCGTTGACGGCCCACTGCAGCAACCCCACGCTTGTCGCGTACGCGGGGTCGATCAGCAGGTCCGTCAGCCCGTGCAGGTTCCGCGGCGTCCCCACGCGCGCCGGCCATCCCGTCACTTGCTCCGCAAGCAGGTCGATCCCGCTCAGCTTCGCCGTCCCGCCCGTCAGCACGATCCCCGCCGAGACGATGTCGTCGTGTACCGACCGCTTCACCTCCGCCGTCACCATCTCCAGGATCTCTTCGACGCGCGCCTGGATGATCTCGCACAGCCGTCGCCGCGGCTCTGTCTTCGAGCCCTCCGACCCGAACGCCTCGATCGTGATCTCCTCCTGCGCGTCCACCATGCTCGGGATCGCGTGGCCCCACTTCTTCTTCGCCTCTTCCGCCGCCTGGTATGGCGCCCGCAACCCCACCACCACATCGCGCGTCACGTGGTTGCCTCCCACCGGCAGCACCGCCGTGTGGTAGACGCTCCCCTCGATGTACAGCGCGATGTCCGTCGTCCCGCCGCCGATGTCCGCCACCACCACGCCCTGTTCCCGCTCTTCCTGGTCCAGCACAGCCTCCGCGCTCGCCAACGGCTCCAGGATCAGGCCGTCCACCTGCACGCCCACGTTCTCCACGCACTTCGTCAGGTTCTGGATCGAGCTGTCGATCCCCGTCACGATGTGCGTCTCGACATCCAGCCGCGCCCCGAACATCCCTACCGGGTCCGACACGTTGTCCTGCCCGTCCACCACGTAGTAGCGCGGGATCACGTGGATGATCTCGCGGTTCGTGGGAATGCTCACCACCCGCGCGCCGTCCAGCACGCGCGCCACGTCGTCCGGCATGATCGGCCGCGTCCGGTCCGGGATGGCGATGATCCCCCGGTTGTTCAGACATGCGATGTGGGTCCCCGCGATCCCCACGTGCGCCGAGAGGATGCGCGTGCCGCTCGACCGCTCCGCCTTCTCCACCGACGCCTTGATCGACTCCGTCGCATCGCGAATGTTGTCCACCATCCCGCGCGACAGCCCGTCCGAGGGCGCGATCCCCACCCCCAGGATCCGCATCTCGCCCTCGCTGGCGACCTCCCCCACGACCGTGCATACCTTCGTCGTGCCGATGTCGATCGAAGCGAACGTCCCTCCACGGCTCATGGCTGCCTCCCTGCCCTAGTTGAAGCTCAGGCGGTCACCGAAACGCAGGTCGACCGCATGGAGCGCCAGGTCCTGTTCCCGCGCCTGCTCGATGAGCACGTACAGCGCCGCGACCTTGTAGTCGTAGTCGCGCGAATCGCCGAACGTCACCCATAACGGATGGCCCTCGCCGTCCGCCGGCGACAGCGCCGCCGTCAGCCCCGCGTCTTTCCGGTACGCAAGCGTCAGCACGCTCCGCCCGAACGCCGACTCCGCCTCGCGCGTCAGCCGTACCGCCAGCTCGACCGCCCCCGGGTCGACCCGGTCGCCCGCATTCAGCACCCGCTGGGGGTCCACCTCGACGATCGTCGGCGTCCCGTACACCGCTTGCTGCGTCATCACGTACCCGTCGACGTCGATCGGCACGTTCACCCCGTTCATCTGCCACGAGCCCCACGTCGTCCGCTCCTCCACGTCGATCCCGACGCCGTTGTGCCCCTGCTTCCGCACCGTCGCACCGCGCACGTTCGGCAGCGCCGCTACCCGTGCCTGCGCCGCCGCGAGGTCCAGCGTGAAGATGCTCTTGCCGTCGACCGCGGCCGCCGCCCGTACTTGCTGCTCCGAGAGCTGGGCCGCGCCGCGCACCGTCACGTGCCGCACCGTCAGCATCGGCGAGCGCAGCGCCCACCACGCCGCCGACGCCAGCATCACCGCCGCCGCCATCGCCAGCGCGAAACGCGCCTGCCGCGGCGTGATCCGAAAGCGCGGCGCGGGCGGGGGCTCGCGGTGCACGCCCCGCCGCTCCGTGTCCGCCGTCCGCACCACGCGCTGGCTTCGCGATGGCTTCGCCGCGCGATAGGGCCAGCGCCGCGGCGTTCGCGCCTCAGGCATGCGCGCGCCGCCTCTCCCGGAACGCCTCGAGCGCCAGGTCCACGATCCGGCTGATCAGGTCGCGGTACGCGATGCCCGCGATCGCCCATAGCCGCGGGAACATGCTCACCGGCCGAAACCCCGGCAGCGTGTTGATCTCGTTGACGATCGGCGTGCCGTCATCGCGCAGCAGGAAGTCCACCCGCGCGAATCCCCGCCCGCCGATCGCCCGGAACGCGCGCACCGCGCTCTCCCGCACCGCCGAAACCGTCTCGTCCGGCAACTCCGCCGGGGTGATGATCCGCGCGCTGTCGTCCAGGTACTTCGACGCGTAGTCGTAGAATTCGTGCGTCGTCACCACTTCACCGACCGGCGACGCCTCGGCGTCCGCGTTGCCCAGCACCGCGCAGTCCACCTCGCGTCCCTCCACCGCCTCCTCCACGACGATCTTGCGGTCCAGGTCGAACGCGCCCCGCATCGCCGGCGCCAGGTCCTCGCGCGAGCGCACCTTGCTCACACCCAGGCTGCTACCGCCGTTCGAGGGCTTCACGAACGCCGGGTACCCCAGCTGCGCCTCGATCCCCCGCGCCACCGCGTCGCCGCCGTCCCGCCATTCGTGCTCCAGCACCGTGACGTACCGCGCGACGTTGAGCCCCGCCTGCGCAAAGACCCGCTTTTGCAGCGCCTTGTCCATGCCGATCGCGCTCGCCGCCACGCCGCAGCCGCAGTACGGCAGCCCGAACATCTCCAGCATCCCCTGCAGCGTCCCGTCCTCGCCGTCCACCCCGTGCACCAGCGGGAACACCACGTCGATGCGGCGCAGCTCGTCCAGCACGTCCTGTCGTGCCAGCAGCGGCTCCACGTCCGCTTCCAGCCGCTTCTCGAAGGGCTCCTCGTGCCGCGCCAGCTGCGCGCGCGTCTCTGCCGGCGTCAGCCAGCGGCCCTGTCGCGTCACCCCGAACGGCACGGGCTCGAAGCGCTCTCGGTCCGCCTCGCGCAGCACGTCCATCGCCGACACCACGGACACCTCGTGCTCCACCGACTGCCCCCCGAACACCACGCCCAGCCGCAACTTCGCGCTCACGCGAACCCCTCGCCCACAAACTCGACCTCGGTCACCAGGTCGATCCCGTATCGCTCCTTCACGCGTTGCTGTGCCTCGCGGATCAGAGCCGCGACGTCGGCCGCCCGCGCCGCGCCCGCGTTCTCGATGAAGTTGCAGTGCTTCGGCGAGAACATCGCGTCGCCGCTGCGCTGTCCGCGCAGCGCCACCGCATCGATTAGCTCCCAGGCCTGGCGGCCCGGCGGGTTCTTGAACGTGCTGCCCGAATTGCGGCCGCGCGGCTGCGCGTCCAGCCGCTGCCGGTCGTACGCCGCGATCTTGTCCAGCAGTTCCCGCGCGTCGCCGCGCACCACGCCCAGGTCTACCGACAGCACGACGCAGCGCCCCAGTTCGCCGCGGAGGATCGCGCTCGTGCGATACCCCAACGCCAGGTCGGCGGCCGGCACGGATCGTCGCTCGCCCGCGCCGTCGATCAGCGACGCCGCCATCAGCACGTCCGCCAGGCACCCTTCGTAGGCGCCCGCGTTGTACACCGTCGCGCCGCCCAGCGTGCCCGGGATCCCGCACGCCCACTCGACTCCTGCGTAGCCGTCGCGTGCGAGATTGCGCGCCAGCGCGGCGAACGAAACTCCCGACTCCGCCCGCACCACCGCCGCCTGCCCCGGCCCCGCAGCGGCCAGCGCGGGCGGAAGCGCCATCGCGCCCTCGTCGCCGGTCCGCAGCGGCTCGATGCGCACGTCCTTTGCCTGGTTGTCGATCA
>Ga0334722_10001073_pt1 | contig 35931 bp, 35 predicted proteins | sample C3_bottom_MG_FD_207210 | JGI IMG/M metagenome (GOLD analysis project Ga0334722, IMG submission 207210) | Sediment microbial communities from Yellowstone Lake, YNP, Wyoming, USA - C3_bottom | ecosystem: Environmental > Aquatic > Freshwater > Lake > Sediment | place: USA: Wyoming | collected... | reverse complement strand
AAAACCGGCCTTGATAACATCGATGATCCGACCATCGATAATTATGTTGGTGTCGAGCAGCTTGTCGTTGGCACCGCTCCGACCCGCAATATCTATGCGCGAGGCCGCGGCTTTCGGATTCAGCATATCCGCGACTTCGCCCCGCCGCCCTAAGCCTAACCGGAGACCCAGCCAGCCAAAGAAGACGTAGGTCAAACCCGTCAGAAAGAGACGCAAGACGGGGATATCGATAAGCCCGAACGGCAGCGCGATCAGATAAGCTATGACCAGACCGGACGCTAGCCCCCCGATGCCGATGACCAGCTCGCTTATAGGGATGTTTTGTAGACTGTTCTCTATCCCGGTGAGGATGCGCGTCAGGCTTCTACCAACTACTCCACCGATAACATAGCCGATCGCCGCGCCTAATATCATATAAATTATAATTGCGATATTCTTATTTAGGTTTAAGCCCGGCAAACCGATTTCGATGGCTGATTGGTATCCGCCAACCGCTCCCACCAGCATGAAAACAAACCTGATTAGTTGTACAAACATGATGGTTTTGGCGATAAAGTTTTAACGTTACTTCATCGTTCCCTCCTTTCCCAAGTGATAATTCATCTCCTTTGAACCCTATAATACCAGAAAAAGTTATATAAAAACGCTGACGTGACGGACGGATACTTTATCTGTCGGCAAAAAGCCGAAGATGGTTAAGGGTAAATAGTAATCCATGGGCCGTTTGCGCAACGTCAGCCTGCTAACAAAATTCGCCATATCCAGCTTCCTGGTCCTGGCCGCCTTGGGAGCGGCTCTTAACTACTTTATTTCCAGGTACGTCGAGGAGACGATTTTCAGCAATTTCGCGAATATCGCGGTGCCGACCCAGAACCGGCTGATAACGCCGGAGCTGAAACCGGGCGATTTTAGGGGCGGGACGAAAAAACTGGACAACAGAAAATTCAATAACTTCCTAAGGAAGAGGGTCTTCTCGAAGGAGATCGTCTTTGTAAAGATCTGGCGCCGGGACGGCACTGTCTTGTGGACTAACAAAAAGCTAGGCATCGGCCGGCGGTTTAGCCCGAAGCCCGCGCTACGCAAGGCGCTCGAAGGCAATGTCGAGTATGAGCGCACAGATCTCTCCAATGTCGAAAATATTCTGGAACGGCCGAAACATAACGAATTGCTGGAGATATATACTCCCATCAGGCTGAACGGGCGAATCGTCGGCGCATATGAAGTCTATTACTCGCTCGATCCGGTCCTCGCGGCCATAAACAGAATAAGACGATATATCTCGTTGACCATCAGCGCGGTCTTGACGATTCTCTTTCTGGTCCAATTCGGCATTGTCAGATCGGCCTCGAATACGATAGTCCGGCAAAATGTCGATTTGAGACAATTAAGCGACGAGCTGGCGGCCTCTTTCGAACAGTTGAAGGCGCATTACCTCGGGACCCTTGTCTCTTTGGACCGCGCGCTCGACGCGCGGGATAAGATAACCGGTGCGCACTCGGCGAGGCTCAAGGCCATCGCCCACAAGATCGGCGCAAGACTGAACTTAAGCCCGGACGCCCATCGCCGGATCGAGTATGGCAGTCAACTCCACGACCTCGGCAAAATCGGAATCCCGGAGCATATTCTGCAAAAACCGCAACGGCTGACCCCCGAGGAGATGGCGGAGATGCGCAAGCATCCCTGGATCGGGGCGGAGATCATCCGGTCGGTGCCGTTTCTTACGGATACCGCCGATATCGTCGAACACCATCACGAAAGATTTGACGGAAAAGGCTACCCGAACGGCCTGGCGGGCAACGATATCCCTGTCGAAGCCCGGATATTGTCCGTTATCGACGCTTACGACGCGATGACCCACAACCGCCCATACCGCGCCGCTCTCCCCATCGATGCGGCTGTTAGAGAGCTGGTGAAGGAGAGCGGGACCCAATTCGACCCTGAGATCATAAGCATATTCTTGCGCTATCTGGCGGCGGACGAAGGGGTGGAGTTGCCGCCCGAAGCGGAGGAAGAGTTGCGCCGGGCGGCGTGATTTATATATAGCGCTCGAGCAGGTTATATTCCTTCAGCCGGCGCAAACCGTCCTGGATAGTCTGAGCGCGGACGGCGCCGACGCCGTCGACATCGTCGAGCATATCCGTGGAGGCGTTGACGACCGCCTTTAAGCTGCCAAACCGGTCGACTATCTTGTTGACTATCTTGATCGGCAGCCTAGGTATCCGCTTAAGCAGCCGATAGCCGCGGGGATGGACGCTCTTGTCCAGCACATTCGTCCCGTTGTATCCAAGCATCTGGGAGATGGCGGCAAAATTAAGAAGTTCTTCGTTGCCTATCTCGACCAGCTGCAGTTTGGTCTTTTCCGCGAACCGCGGCTCGCCGCAGTAATCTTTTATCACCATCAAAGCATCTTCGCTGATAGTGCCCATCAATTCATCCAATTGCATCCGCAGAAGACGGCCTTCGACCCCCAGTTCCGAAATATACCGGTTTATCTCCCGGGCTATCCGCTCCACCATCTCGCCGCGTTGGATGACTGTGATAACGTCGATCAGCACGACCAGATCTTCGAATTCCAGCGCGCTTAAATTCGCCGCCACCTGATCGAGGCGGCTCTTATATTTTTCAAGCGTCTGGAGCGCCTGGTTGGCTTTGGCCAGGACGACAGGAATATCTTCGATGACGTGTTTGTTGCCCTCGAAGTAGACCGAGACGACCTCTCGCTTCTGCGATATCGAAATTACGACCGCTTTCGTCTGCCGGGCCACGCGCTCGGCCGTGCGATGCCTGATTCCGGTCTCCGACGTCGGCAGCGATGAATCCGGTACCAGGTGGACGTTGGCGAGCAGAATGCGCTTGGCGTCGTCATCCAGAATTATCGCGCCGTCCATCTTGGCCAGCTCGTAAAGGCGGTGCGGCGTGCAATCGCAATTAAGGTTAAAGCCGCCGTTGACTATCTTCATGACGCTGGCGGTATCGCCCATAACGATCAAGGCCCCGGTCCCGGCGCGCAAAATCTGTTCGATGCCCGACCGCAGGTCCGTCCCCGGGGCGACCGTTTCAACAACATTTATTAATTTTTTATTCTTCCGTTTTTCCACGCTTCTTAGCTTATTTGCTCTAACGCCGCTTGTAAAGTTTTCGCAACGATTAATTCTATCTCAGGCGGATTTTTAGGCGGTTTCTGGTCCGGCATGATTACTTTTTTGAACCCGAGTTTGGCGGCTTCCTTTAGCCTGTCTTCGACGTTGGCGACGAATCTTATCTCTCCCGCCAGGCCGATCTCGCCGAAGGCGCAGAGGCCCGGCTCTATCGGCTTATCGCTGCCGGCGGAGACGACGGCCAGCGCCACCGGCAGATCGAGCGCCGGCTCGTTCGCTTTGACGCCGCCCGCTATATTTATATACACGTCGGTCTGGTCGAGGCGCGCCCCGGCCCGCCTTTCCAACACGGCCAAGGTCAGCATCGCCCGGTTGTGATCGACCCCGCTGGTCAAGCGGCGCGGCATGGAAAGATAGGTCGGCGTAACCAGAGCCTGCACTTCGACCAGGAGAGGTCTTGTCCCTTCGATGACAGCGGCAACGATAGACCCCGCCGCCCCCTCGGGCCGCTCGGACAGAAAGAGCGCCGACGGGTTATCGACCTCTACCAACCCGGCGTCGCCCATAGCGAAAACCGCCAGTTCGTTGCTGGCCCCGAACCGGTTCTTAACCGCCCGGACGAGCCGGTAGGCATTACCCTGGCCGCCATCGAAATAGAGGACAGTGTCGACCATGTGCTCAAGCAAACGGGGACCGGCTATTGTCCCCTCTTTGGTCACGTGACCGATTATAAAGACAGGGATATTCGACCCCTTGCCCAGGCGCATCAGATGGCCGGCGCATTCCCGTACCTGGCTGACGCTGCCGGGAGCCGAACTTATCTCCGGGTGATAAAGGGTCTGAATGGAATCGACGATAAGCACATCGGGCCTGGTTTTTTCGACCGCTAATTGAATCCGGTCGACCGCTATCTCCGCCAGTATCAAGAGATTGTCGGAAGCGATGTTCAACCGGGTCGCCCGCAGCTTCACCTGCTGGATAGATTCTTCGCCCGAGACCATCAGGACCTTCAGACCGTCCCGCGCCAGACGCCCGGCGGCCTGCATCATCAAGGTCGATTTGCCGACGCCGGGTTCCCCGCCGAGCAGGATGAGCGAGCCGGCGACGATGCCGCCGCCGAGCACACGATCTAATTCAGCGATTCCAGTCGGACGCCGGGGGGCGCCGACGGCGTCTATCCCGCTTAAGGGACGCGGCTCGTCCGATGAAAAAATCCACCGGGCTGTCGTCTCTTCCGCCCGGCGGACCTTGTCTTCAACAAATGTATTGAATTGTCCGCAGTCGGGGCAACGCCCCAACCACTTCGGCGCCATCGACCCGCAATCCTGGCAGCGCCAGACCGCCGCGGCCTTGCTCATCCGTCGGAATGACCTGCGTGAGCCGCCACCTTTTCTTCTTTGCGTTTCTTAGTATGGAACGAAAGGTGCCCGTCTTTACCATCGATGATGACGGTATCGCCCGCTTTGAATTGGCCCCTGAGTATGGCCTCGGACATCGGGTCTTCTATCAATCGCTGAATCGCGCGCCGGAGCGGCCGGGCGCCGGAGGCCGGGTCGTAACCTTCGAGCGCCAGGACATCCTTGGCCCCGTCCGTCAATTCGATTATCAACTGCTGTTCTTTCAACTGGTTGCTGAGACGCTTCGTCATCAATTCGATTATCGTCTTTATTTCGTCGCGCGACAGTTCGTGGAAGACGATGACATCGTCTATCCGGTTTAGAAATTCCGGCCTGAAAGTCCGTTTCAGCTCGCCGGTCACTTTTTCTTTCATGTCCTTGTAAGAGAGGGCCGTATCGCCGCCTTTGGTGAAGCCCAGCGGCGTCGATTTCTGAATATACCGGGCGCCCAGGTTAGACGTCATGATGATGATGACGTTCTTGAAGTCCACGGTTCGGCCCTGCGCATCGGTCAGCCGGCCGTCTTCCATGATTTGCAGCAGGATATTGAAGACGTCGTGATGGGCCTTTTCGATCTCGTCCAGCAAAACGACGCAATACGAACGGCGCCGGACCGCCTCCGTCAACTGTCCGCCTTCTTCGTAACCGACATATCCCGGCGGCGAGCCTATCAACCTCGAAACGGTATGTTTCTCCATATACTCGGACATATCTATCTGGATCAGAGCGCTGTCGTCGCCAAAGAGATATCCCGCCAGGGTCTTGGCGAGCTCCGTCTTGCCGACGCCCGACGGCCCGAGAAAAACAAACGAACCGGCCGGCCGCTTCGGGTCTTTCAAGCCGGCGCGAGTGCGCCTGATGGCCTTAGAAACCGAGACTATCGCTTCATTCTGGCCGACGACGCGCTCATGAAGTTTTTCTTCCATCTTCAAGAGCCTGGCTGTCTCTTCCTCCGTCAGGCGCATCACGGGAATGCCCGTCCAGGTCGAAACGATGTGGGCTATCTCTTCTTCCGTCACTTTCAGGTCGACCTGCGGCGCTATCTTCCAAGTCTCCTCAAGCTCGCGTATCTCTTCCAGAAGCGACCGCTCTTTATCGCGAAACTCAGCCGCTTTCTCGAATTCCTGTCCTTTTATCGCCCCTTCTTTCTGCTTGCGCAGATCGGTCAATTTACCTTCGATCTCGCCGGAATAGGGCGGCTTGGCCGTGGTTTGGATCCTGACCCGGGACGCCGCTTCATCGACGAGGTCGATGGCTTTGTCTGGCAAAAACCGGTCGGAGATATACCTGGCGGCCAGGTTGGCCGCCGCGACCAACGCATCATCGGTAATGCGGACATGGTGATGCGCCTCATACCGCTCGCGCAGACCTTTTAAGATATCCACCGTCTCGTCGACGGACGGCTCTCCCACATTTATCGGCTGGAAACGCCGCTCCAGCGCCGCGTCCTTTTCGACATGCTTGCGGTACTCGTCCAGGGTCGTCGCGCCGATGGTCTGCAACTCGCCCCGGGCCAGGGCCGGCTTCAAGATGCTGGCGGCATCGATAGCGCCTTCCGCCGCGCCGGCGCCGACCAGGTTATGCATCTCGTCGACGAACAGGATGACATCTTTGCGTTCCGATATCTCCTTCATGACTTTCTTTAGCCGTTCCTCGAACTCGCCGCGATATTTCGACCCGGCCACTAAAGCGCCCAGATCGAGAGTGTATATCTCTTTGCCGCGCAGGATATCGGGCACGTCGTTGGCGGAGATTTTTTGGGCCAGGCCCTCGACGACGGCGGTCTTGCCGACGCCGGGTTCGCCGATGAGGACCGGATTATTCTTGGTCCGGCGCGATAATATCTGCATGACGCGCTCGATCTCCTTGTCCCGGCCAACCACCGGATCGAGCTTCTTCTCTCTGGCCAGGGCCGTTAAGTTCCGGCCGAATTCGTCGAGCAGCGCGCCGCTGTAAGGTTTGCCGTATTCACGTTCGTGGGTGCGGGTGCCGTGATAACCGCTCAACAGCTGTATCACCTGGTTTCTGACTTTTTCCAGGTCGGCTCCGAGGCTCAGCAGCACCCTGGCAGCCACGCCTTCGCCCTCCCGGATCAAGCCGAGAAGGATGTGCTCGGTGCCGATGTAGTTATGTCCAAGCTGCAGCGCTTCTCTGAGCGAGAGTTCAAGCACTTTTTTTGCCCGCGGCGTAAAAGGTATATGCCCGACTTGCGTGGAGACGCCCTTGCCTATCAGATCTTCTACCTGCAGCCGAACGTCGATCAGATTGATGCCCAAGTTTGTCAGGGCTTTATAAGCGACGCCTTCTTCTTCCCGGATAAGACCGAGAAGCAGGTGCTCGGTGCCGATATAGTTCTGATTGAGCATCCGCGCTTCTTCTTGAGCGTAAACGACTACTCGACGCGCTTTTTCTGTAAATCGCTCAAACACTATTGTCACATCCTTTTATCTTTAGACGCCTCCGTTATTTTACCACCGAAGGCAATATTTAAAAATAGTCGCCCAGTAATACAGGGGGCTTGGGGCACTGGTCTTTAGAACAGGAGAGGAAGCGATCGCGTTCGATTTCGGCCGGCGTCGCCTCGCTTTCTAGTCTTTTTTTCGGAGATGCGGGAAGAGCAGAACGTCCCGGATGGATGCCGAGTCGGTTAGGATCATCACCAGCCGGTCGATACCAATCCCTAAGCCGCCGGTCGGCGGCAGGCCGATTTCGAGGGCGCGCAGGAAATCTTCATCCAACAACTGGGCTTCTTCGTCGCCGGCTTGTCGGAGCGCCGCTTGAGCTTCAAAACGGCGGCGCTGTTCGATCGGGTCGGTCAGTTCCGTAAAAGCGTTGGCTATCTCGCGACCGCAGATCATCAGCTCGAACCGTTCGACCAGATTTGGATTGTCCGGATGTTGCCGCGCCAGCGGCGTCACTTCCAGCGGATAGTCTAGGATAAAGGTCGGTTCGACCAGGTTTGGCTCGACCAATTTCTCAAATACCTCCGTGATTATTTTGCCCTTCCCGGCTGCCGGGTCCACCGTCGCGCCGGCTTTGGCGGCGACGGCCCGTAATTCGGCGAGGTCCATGGCGAACGAAAGTTCGACCCCGCCGACCTGTTTCAGTGATTCAAGGAGCGTCATTTTTGTCCAGGGGCGCTTCATATCGAGCTCGACGCCCTGATACGTGATGGTATCTCCCAGCCCGATAGCAACCGCGACCTGCTTTATCATCGTCTCGGTCAGCTCCATCATATCATGGTAATCGGCATACGCTTGATAGGTTTCGAGCATGGTGAATTCCGGATTGTGCTTTATGGATATGCCCTCGTTGCGGAAGTTACGGTTTATCTCGTAGACCTTGTCGTAGCCGCCGACGATCAAGCGCTTTAGATAAAGCTCCGGGGCGACCCGCATATATAGATTCATGTCGAGCGCGTTATGGTAAGTGATAAAGGGCTTGGCGGTGGCGCCGCCGGGAATGGGCTGGAGCATCGGCGTCTCGACTTCCAGAAAACCGCGCTCGTTAAAGAAGTCTCGGATGGCGCGGATTATCTTTATCCGCTGATCGAAGACTAGTCTGACCTCCGGGTTGACTATCAAGTCCACATACCGCCGGCGATAGCGTATTTCCACATCCTTTAGGCCATGCCATTTCTCCGGCAGCGGTTGGAGCGACTTTGTTAGCAGCTCGTATTCGCCCACATCGACCGATAACTCGCCGCGGCGGGTTCTGAAGACCGGCCCGCGCACCCCAACGATGTCGCCGATATCGAGGGCCAGAAACTCCTCGTATTTGTCCCCCAACCGGTCGACGGCGAGATAGAGCTGAAACGATGCGGAACCATCGTCTATCACCGCGAAACTGGCTTTGCCGTGGCGGCGGATGGCGCGAATGCGCCCGGCCGTGGAAATCTCTTCCGCGCCGTGCTCGCCCGCTTCCAACGTGCCATACTTCTCAATCAGGGAATTTAGAGGGTGGGTTCGCTTGAATCCGGCCTTATAGGGCTCGATCCCTTTGACCTTGAGTTCTTCTACCTGCCGGCGTCTTTGATCGGCTTCGCTTGAGGAGTCTACCTCCATACCGGGCTACTTGCTGATATCAAGAACCTGATACTCGACGAAGCCGGAGGGAACTTCGATCTTGACGATTTGGCCGATGCGTTTGCCGAGAATAGCCCGGCCGACGGGCGACTCGTTGGATATCTTCTCGTTTTCAGGATCGGCCTCGACCGAGCCGACCACGCGATAGACGCATTTTTCATTGCACTCGATATCTAAAAGAGAGACGCAGCAACCGACGGAGACTTTATCCGTGGTAACGTTTTTATTATCTATAAGAGCGGCATTGGCAAGCATATCGTTGACCTGGATAATCCGGCCCTCGACAAAAGCTTGTTCGTTCTTCGCATCGTCGTATTCCGAATTCTCGGAAATGTCTCCGAACTCGATGGCCGATTTGATCCGCGCCGCCACTTCCTTCCGACGCTTATTGGTCAAATTCTCCAGCTCTTCTATTAATTTCTCATAACCCTCTTTAGTGAGAACAAATTCTTTACTCATGGCGTCGGGACTCCTTGATGTCGTTTCAAACAGCCAGCGCTACCTAATGGGCAGTGCCTCCATGCGGCAAATTGTGGAGTCATTATAGGCAAAGCCGATTGGAATGTCAAAGCAAACTACGAGGGGTGTCAAAACTTTTTTACCGACCGACCGCTAATCCGTCGACATCAAACCTCGATGCACCGCCTGTCGCTAGATTCACTATCTTGATTTTATGTTTGCCGTTTTTAAGGGCCCGCTCGAACAGGACTTCCCGATACTTCATCTTGCGGGCCTTGGCGTTAACGGTCCTTCTTAATTTGCCGTCGATCCAAATTTGAGCCCGCGAATAGCCCTTGCCCTTGGTGCCGATCAAAGCGACGTAGTTGCCGCTGAATTTATAAACGATATATTCGCCGGCGGCGTTCGAGTACCTAACCGTCCCTTTGTAAAATTTGGACGAGGCTTTCGAGAAGCTGCTCCCGAAACCGGACCTTGACGCTATCAGCTTATTGTTATCGTTGGGCACTATCGTCCTTGCTTCAGACGACCAATTGCCGGCGTTGCCGGCGACATCGACCGCCCGAGCGCGGAAATAGTAGGTCTTGCCCGTCGCGCCCTTGAAAACATCGCTATTCGCGATCGTCTTGACTTTCCAGTCGGTCCAGGCGCCGCTTTTATTGACCTTGTATTGGATATCGTAGGCCGCGACACCGGAAGCCGGGGCGGGGTCGGCACCAAGCCAGGAAACCTTGAACCTAGTGGTTTTAGAAATGCTGGTCGAAATCTTGGGCGCGGCGAACGCGGTGGCCGGCGCGGCATCGTCGATATCCGCGGCGAAAACCTCTTCGCTGCCGCCCGGGCCGCCATGCCAGACGATCTTGTTGCCGACCATTTGAGGCGCCGAATCTTCATAGGCGTTGTCGGTCAACCGGGTAATGCTCGAGCCGTCGTAAAAATAGATCTCGCCGGTACCGCCCGGGCCGCCGCTCCCCTGCCAGACTACGTTCTTACCGGATATTTGCGGAAACCAATTGTCGTAGGCAGTGTTTGTAATGGTTGTGGCCTGCGAGCCGTTGTACATATATATCTGCGAAGCGCCGGCGACGCCGCCCTCGCCGTCCCAAACCACGTTGTTGCCGCTGATTTGCACATTGCCGCTGTTATATGGGTTGTTCGTGAGAGCGACCGCGGTTGAGCCGTCATAAAAATAGACTTGGGTCTTGGCTCCGGCATCCTGCCCGTACCAGGCGATCTTGTTGCCGTCGATCTGCGGCGCGTAGTCGCTAAAAACAGCGCCGGGAAAAGTGTTGACTGTCGAGCCGTTATAGAAACCTATCTCCAGGTTGCTCTGCCAAGCCACCTTATCGCCACTGACCTGCGGGTACTGCGAAAACACGTCGTTAAGCTTGGTTGTAGACGAACCGTTGTAGAGATAAATCCTTGCATCGCCCGACCAAACCACATTGTTACCGCTAATGTGAGGGTCGTAATTGAGCACAGTGCTGCCAATGGGCAGCGTGGTCACCGTCGATCCGTTGTAGAAGAAGATGTCTTGCACGGCCGCCGGATCGGCCGACCTCGGGCCGCGCCAAACCGCCTTGCCGCCGCTGATTTGATGGTTGTAATTATTAAAAGCGCCGCCAGGCAGCTTGGCGACAGTTGAGCCGTTGAAAAAATACGTTTCCGTTAGGCCGCCCAAACCGCTGGAGCCCGCCCAAACTATGTTGCTGCCGTCAGTTTCGGGGCTCGCATCCCTGAAACTATTATTGGTTAGTTGGGTTATTTTCCAGACATGAGCCTGGGCGGCGGCAATAGGTCCCGCCAATGAATATAAGTAAATAAAACTGATCGAAAGCAAGATGAATATTTTCTTTTGCATCGGCTTTTTCCTTATACTGTTGCTGACAGAGTTGTAGAAGACCAGCATATGCTCACTATGGGCTATCGTCAATTCTGGGGTCAGGTCTTGCAATGCAGCAAAATGGTCTCAAGCTGCATGTTTGCAAGACCTGAACTTTAGAAACTTGCTTGCTAATCGCTTCGGCACATACAATGAGAGCCTGGTGAAAAATCTCATTCTAGCCGTTACTGTTTTCGCGCTCGCGATTATCGCCGCGGCCTGCCAAACGAAGGGGCTTCAAGCGGTCCGGGTTATCGACGGCGATACCTTTAGCCTGTCAACAGGTGACAAGGTCAGGCTGCTGGGGATGGACGCGCCCGAGCACGATCAGCCCGGCGGGAGCAGCGCCACGGGCATGCTCAAAAAACTTATTCTCAATAAAGAAGTCCGGCTGGCAACGACCGCGGATAAACGCGATGCTTATCATCGTCTGCTCGCCTATGTCTATGTCAACGGCCGGAACGTAAACGACGAGATGATCGGCCGGGGATACGCCGAGGTCCGCTACATTGACGCTTCCGATCCAAAATACCGGCACCTAAAGTCCGTGGAAAAGCGGGCCGAAACCGGCAAAAAAGGTTTGTGGGCAACCGGGCGGGTCTTTCAAAGTTCCACACCGCGGCCGACATCGGCAATATCGTGGCGCGACGCCGGACGCTACTATGCGCAGATCAAGACCATCGCCGGCACCATCGTCAAAACCAACAGGTCAGACAAGGTAACCTTGCTGGATTTTGCTCCCTCTGGCAGTGTCGACGGCAAGGCCGTTATCTTTGCCACTGAAGACGCCGCGTTCAAAGGCCTGCCCGGGCCGCCGGAAACCTACTACCTGAACAAAAAAGTGAAGGTGACCGGACTTGTCAAGCAATATAATGGCCGGCCGGAAATAGTGCTTAAGTCACCGGCGCAGATAGAAATCGTAAAGCCGTAACTACCTCCGACACATCGCAGCCGCGCCGGGCTTTCTTTAACCCCTGGAATACGAGAAGATGGCGCCGGAATGAATGAAATAACGGTTGAAATACTAAAACTGGTAAATGGCGGACAAGGATTAGGCTTTTATGACGGAAAGCCTGTTTTTGCCTGGAATGTTCTGGCAGGCGAAACCGCCGTGATTAAACTAACCAAGAAGAAAGACAACTATCTCGAGGGTATAGCCGTCCGGATAAATGATATTTCACCGGAAAGAGTTGACCCCAAAGAAGATCATTTCATGTCATGCAGCCCCTGGCAGATTATGACGTTCGCGCATGAAAATCATTGGAAGAAAGAGATCGCCAAAGAAACATTTAAAAGACTGGGCGCAATTGAGCTGCCTGATTTTGAGATAGTTTACGATCAAAATCTATTTGGCTACAGGAACAAAATAGAGTACGGCTTTCACGCCAACGAAAGCGGCAACGCCATAAGTCTCGCTCTTCACAATAGAGGCGCGACGGACCTCCGGCCAATCGATAAGTGCCTTTTGGCTAAAGAAAATATTAACAAGGCAGCGATCAACATTCTTGCCCGGCTAAACAGAGAAAATGTGAGCGTCGGTGATCTCAAAAGCTTAATTTTGCGTGAGAATCGCAGCGGCTTGGTCGTTGCGTCATTAATTGTCAAAAATAAAGATTTTCAATTGCCGCGGAGCATTATTTGCGACGATATTCTTACCGGTTTTCATGTCTACTTTTCGAACCCTTCGAATCATGCTCCTCGACCGCTTAAGCTGCTACAATCATTGGGCAGAGATTATATAACCGAGGAGATTGCGGGCAAATACTTTAAATGCGGGCCTTTAAGTTTTTTTCAGGTGAACATCGACATTTTTGCCAAAACATTGTCCACAATCGGTACGTTTATCGATGATGAAGAGGAGATTGTCGATTTCTACAGCGGTGTCGGCACTATCGGCATTTCGCTAAGCGACAAGATCAAAAGCTGCATCCTTGTTGAAAGTGATCCCGAGGCTTCCAGCCTGGCCGGCGCCAACATTAGTATCAATGAGCTGAAGAACTTTACAAATTACGGTGCAAGTTCCGAGAGCATGTTAAGTGAAATCAAAAAAGATAGAACCATTATTTTTGATCCGCCAAGAGCAGGACTGCAGCCAAAAGTGGTTAATAAAATATTGGAAACTCTTCCGCGCAAAATTATCTACTTATCTTGCGATGCGGCAACCCAGGCCCGCGACATAAAAATGCTCAGCCAAAAGTATGAAGTTACCTTTTGTGAGTTGTATAACTTTTTCCCGAGAACCCCGCATATCGAATCCTTGGTAGTTCTGAAAAGCAACTAGCAGTCGCCCATTTGGCCTTCGACCTAAACCAAGGATTCAGCCTTCTTTTCGTTTGCTACGGCATCAACGTCTACCGCCGGCGTGCCCGACAGATTGCGGGCGAGCTGTTGAAGCCAACCAGCGGCGAGACGTTTAATTAGCGGATTGCATATTCATAACCAGCGGCGGACGCGCCGGCGAAAATCTTGGTAGTCACGACCGAAAATGCCGGCGAGCAGCTTTTCCTCGCGCGCGATTACCAGTCTACCGGACACCAGGACAAAGGCGACCGGAGCTAAGAACATCACGAGCGAGCCGAAATAAACGGCGGCCCCAAATAAAACCAGCGTCAGCCCCACATACATCGGATTCCGGCTAAACCTGTACGGGCCGTCCTTTACCAGCGTTGACGGCGCGCCGAATGGGTCGTGAGTGGTTTCGGACCGATGAAATGTCCGAAGCGCCCAGGCCCCCAGCCCCAGCCCGACGAGAGCCAAAACCAGCCCCGCCAAATTCAGCGGCCAATTGATAATTTTCGGGGACGCGATGAGCAGATCAAGAGCTTTCGCAACCGCAAAACAGACAATGGCCAGAACCGGCGGGCGAATTTTCATCGGCGCTCCTTTATGTTGCTCTTCAAGCGCTCTGTCGAACGCTTTGGATTCGTCGTCAGACCATGCGCATCATACCTCATGTCAATTCAAGTTGACCATAGAATTCCGAAGCAGGATCTTAACCATTTCATCCAAAAACCAGGCCGGCGCTTTCTGATATACTTTTTATTATGAAACAGGTCGATTCGATAACCATTGCCGAACTATCTGAAATGGCCCTTAAAATGTATGGGAATTTCGTAAAAGGCGTTGTCGACCTTAAAAAAACACTTCTGGTTGTAGATGTAGAAATGCACGTCGACGCTGAACAATATCTTTTGGAAAATGGTTCTGAACAAAACGATTTGTGGGGCATAAATCTATACCCGGCCCAATTCCAAACAGATGAGTTTATTGAATTTGATTCGATGATAAACATTCGCCCCAGGCAACAAAACATGTCACGCGGGGTCGATGATGAAAACCTTCGTAAACAAATAACCTTGCTGGTTGCCGGGAAAGTCAAATAATGAACGTTCCGTATGCGGTAGATCGAGAGCGTTGGTCAAAGATGAGCATTTTTGATCAAATGGGCAATATTTCCAGCGAAGTTGGCCGATCTTTTAGCGCTAAGCGGCGCCGCGATGATGCTGGTTGCGCGCAGGCTGTAGGCCGTGCAATCGATTTGTTCGATGCGACAGTATCGTCGTTGATCGCAAATAAATCTATTAGGTCCAAGGAAGTGCTGAGAGCAAAAGAAGTGTATCTTAGCGCTATTTATGACGAAGCACAGCAAGTTGAAGATAACCAAAGTTTGGAACGATACTTTATGCAGTACGCTGTAGCCGCTCGTCTTAATCGATAGAGCGCTACGAAGCCTCTTGCCGCCAGCGCTCCTTGATCCACAGTGTCAATTGTGCTCTTCTTCGTCTATCGCCTTCTTAGCCTGGCGGCGGTCGGCCTTAGTGTAGCCTTTTGTCCCATGCGCTTTGGGCGGCGGCGCGGTAGGTTTGCGCAACCGGCGATAAAGATCAAGCCATTTGATTAGGGAGCGGTTTTTCATGATTGGTTAAGCAGACTGTGAACTTCTTCGGCGGTGATCGAGACGCTTCAAGATGACCATGACATCATCGAGACGATTGAAGTTTTCGTCTCTAAATTCACTGAATTCTTCCTTTGTAACCAGCTGGTCAAACCGTTGGTCATGCTCTATTAATTTTTGAATTAGCTTCATTTCGTCCATGAACCTAGTTAAACAATCCTCAAATCGGTTGTCAACGAAGTGTTGTTGCTATGGCTATAGTAGTTGATAAGCGTTATCATAGCAAACAGGTGTTCGCTTCATGACTGGACATAAGATAAGCGCCATGTTAACTGCTAAAATAATGAAAATGGATTTTCTTGATTCGCTGCCAAAACGAAAAACCGCGCTCATCATTGCCGGCGCCAATGGCTCGGGCAAAACGACGTTTGCGAAGGCTCTATTGCGAAAACGCCGGTTTGATTTACCTTTTTTAAATCCCGATGAAATCGCGAAAGAGGTGATTTCAGATAGCCCCGAAACTGTCGCAATGCGTGCGGGGAAGATTTATATAAGCAAGCGAAATGATTTACTTAGCAGAAATCATAGTTTTGCGATCGAAACAACGTTTTGCGGCAACAATATGCAAAGATTTACCCAGAGCGTCAAAGCAAACGGCTATAAGCTGTTCATCGTTTATGCCTTCGTTGATAATCCTGATTTATGCATAGCGAGGATAAGGATAAGAGTTGAAAGCGGCGGGCACTTTATTCCCGACGATCTCGTTCGCAGAAGATTTAGTATCAGCCATAGAAATTTCTGGGAAACTTTCCGATTTGCCGCCGATGAGTGGGCGATTGTATACAACGGCGGCAAACCGCCTGCTCTGGTTGCCGTTGGGCAGGGTTTTAACTATACTGTAAATGATAATGCTCTATTTGAGCTGTTCAAGGAAAACATTAAATGACTAAGCAAAACTCAACTTTTGGTTCCGAGGTTAGCAAAGTATTTAAGCGAGCGGTTTCCAGCGCTCAAAATCAGAACCGAAAAAAAGGCCTGCCCAATATTTATATGCAAAACGGTCGCATGCGCATGGAGCTGCCTGATGGCCGAACAATGGCCGTTTCCGGGCGATCTCTAGAATCGGCATTGAAGTCCGCGAAGACTGCTTAAGGTAGGCGCGCTACGAAGCCTCTTGCCGCAAGCGCTCCTTGAGCCATCTTGTCAATTGTGCTCTTCTTCGTGAATCGCCTTCTTGGCCTTGCGACGGTCGGCCTTGGTGTAGCCTTTCGTCCCGTGCGCTTTAGGCGGCGGCGCGGTAGGTTTGCGCAACCGGCGATAAAGATCAAGCCATTTGATTAGCGGGCGGTTCTTCATGATTGGTTAAGCAGACGGTGAACTTCTTCGGCGGTGAGGCCGGCGCGTCTAATGATTCCCTGAGCCGTGCCCGTTTTTAGATCTCGCTTATGCATAGGCACTGGGAGGCTCTTCCTTAATGCTTCGTTGACGAGAATAACATGGCTGCCGGTTTGGCGCTTGATGTACCAGCCTGATTTTTCAAGAACTCGGATAAGCTGGGCGGGCTTGAGACTTGGGAGTTTGTCGCTCATGCGACCTGAACGTCAACCGTAACTTCTTCAACCACAGGTGTTGCCCAGCCCATTTCTTTCATCGTCAGCAAGTAACCCTCTATCGCGTCTTTAATGTTGGCGATAGCCTCTTCCTTCGTGTCTCCCTCGGAAACGACGTCAGGGAGTTCAGGGACGAAAACCGTATAACCGCCTTCCGGCTGAGGTTCAAGGATTATCTTAAAAGTTTTTGACATCGTTATTTCCACTTCTGAGCGGCCGAGGCACTCGTTGTCAGAATTATAGCACTAACCTTCTGAGGTTTCCGCCCGAAGCGCTTCGACATTGGCTTCGATTCGGTTCACGCGCTCATTCGAAAAAACACGCTTCTGATCGAGACGCTTCAGGATGACCATGACATCATCGAAACGATTGAAATTTTCGTCTCTAAATTCACTGAATTCTTCTTTGGTAACCAGCTGGTCAAACCTTTTGTCATGCTCAATTAATTTTTGAATTACTTTTGTTTCGTCCACACGAGCTTCCTTGCTAGAATTTTGCCGAGACCTGGGTTCTGTTAGCTTGAACTTCTCGAGATTCAGGCGGTTTCAAATTGGAGGCTTTTGAGCTTAGCCAGCGGTACGCGCTTGCTTAGGCCAAGAATCTCGACACCGACTACATTATCGTTGGCATCGTAATCAAGGATGATTCCAGGCTTAACCTCTTCGGAATCAACGATCTCCGATTCATCGAGCCGGAAATATAAAGCGTCGTTTTTTTCGTCTACTTTAAGTCTCATTTTGCTTCCTTAATCTGCGGTTAATCTTACAGCGATTGTCAGGGTAAGTCTAACGCTTACCTATTCCTATAATCTATCGTATCATTCCGTCTGGCTCCGCACTTTAACTCTTCCGCGATCCTTACATCAACAGAGCATCACGTAGCGCCTTCTCGCTGGGCAACTTACCCTTCAGTTCTTTAGGCAACCTATCCGTGAGCTTGTACTCGGCCACCCCAATAGGGTTCGTCCACATCGTCCTTCTCGGCACACAGGATAATCCCGATCGAGGGCTGATCGTCAGCGGCCCGCTCCTTCTCGTTCAATAGATTTAGATAGAAATCCATCTTCCCCGCGAACTCCGGCTCAAAGGCTCCCACTTTTAGCTCGACCGCCACCAGGGTCTTCAAAAAACGGTGGTAGAAAAGCAGGTCAATAAAATACTCGTTTTTCCCTAAGATGAACGAGCTCTTAAGCGCCTCCTCCGCCTGCTCCGCTAGATGCGCCGGCAACGCAAGACTAAAATTGTGCGTCTTGCCCTCTTTAAGCGATCGCTCATAAGCCGCAGCCTTTATTTGGTTAAGCAGCACATTGCGCGTCCAGCCATAGCGCGCGGTAGCCCGGAGATAATATAGGCGAGATTCGGAATCACGCACCTTGTCCAATAAAAGTAAGTGATGGCCCCATGGAACTTAACGTAAAATTTCTGCTCGAAGATCTAGCGAGCCAATTTCTGCCGCAGCCTGTGGCAGAAACTTAGGATCGGTATACGCCGCATAAAACCGGCGCATGTTCCATAAACTTCGCGCGGCGAATCCTTTTGTTCCAGGAAAAGCCGCCTGCAAGTCCCCGGCGAGCCTTTCGACAACCGCCCGACCCCAACCAAGTTGCTCCTGCTTTTCCACTATAGCTCGACCGATATCCCAGTATAGCAAGATCAAATCCCGGTTAACTGCTCGGGCCGCCGAGATCCTGGCCGATCGGATGCGAACCTTCAAATCGGTAACAAATACCGTGTAGTCGGCGTTAATCAGGTCTCTGCCTGTCATCTACGCACCTCCCGAACTGTTGCTCTATCATCTATGGCACTCCGCAACGCCCAACGAGCGTCACCAATGCCGGCCTGGTGACTAAAAAGCCAATTCGCTTCGTCCTCGGCCAGCTCCGTGAACAGCCCCATGGCGACAACCAGCAGTTCTTCCGCCTCGACCAGACGGGTAAAGATAGCGTCCTCGACATTGACAGTCACCGCCCGCTTGGCCTCCCGGGCCTTTCTGAATTCTTCGCGTAAAGCGTGAAGCGAGCTGGCGTTAGTGCTATCATTTTCCACGATCCAACACCTCCGGTCGTTGGGTCCGCGCCCGGGCTGTGACAGCAGTGCCGGGCATTTTTTTCGCTGTTCTCTTATTGCAATTCTAGCAAATAAGCCTTAGTCTAGCAAACATATGTTCCTGTTTTTAATTGAAATTGTATGAAGCTGAAAACGTCCCCACATTCTTGGCCCGACCAATAAAAAGACTGGCTGCATGGACGAAATGAGGCAATTTAACTTGTCAACCGGTCGTAATGACCCCTGCCCCTGCGGCAGCGAGCTGAAATACAAACGGTGTTGTCACGACTCGGCGCTCGATGCCACAGCGCAGCTTTGGCATATCCAGCTTAAAAAAACGACGCGAAACGCCAATCTTCTGATCATATTAAAGAATATCGAGCGCTGGTCGCTAGACTGTGATGTAGCGCCAAATAATCTCAAAGACGCGATCATTAGCTCTTGGTATCTGGCTTTTCTGGCAATCCAGTATATTGCAAACGAAGACCCATCAAGCGCACGCGAAATAGGCGAGGCCCAATTTCGCGAAGCCGTTAACCTGATTCTCAAAATTCCTTATTCGGTACGAGAATTTGAAAAAGAGGTCATAAACGGTGAGTTTAAGCACTTCATCCGAACTTCTTACTTGCAAGATTCTTACAACGAGCCGATGTTCAAGCTTTGGGGGCGCGGATTAATTTTCTATAAGTACTATAAAGAATACGATGCGCGCCAAAAATTTAACATCTTGGTGCAGTTTAAAGAGGTCTACGGGCTAGACCCAGATACTTTTTTCTTCCTGGGCATGGCCTTTTACGCTACCGCCACGATAAACGCCGACTTTAATGTGGCCAAGATCCTGGGTACGACAGAGCCAAAATTCCGGCCATATGTGAGCAAAGAGAAGGTTGACAAGTTCTTGACGGCGCTTTCCGCCACACCCCAGACCCTGCGGGAAACGTACCTTGAAAAGCTGGATATAAAGACAATTGAATTCAAGTTGAACCCCTTGAAAAGTCATCCAATCGTCGATCATGGAGCTGGTGTCTATTCCATTCCCGTCATTCGCTTGTTAATCGAAAAAATCTTCACCGGCGTCTTTTATGACTTAAGTGATTTCCTGCAACGTGATAATCAGGCCAAGAATCCATTCAGGATGTATTTTGGCGAATTATTCGAACGATACGTGGGCGAGCTAATCGATCACCACCTGGGCAATGGTTATGAAATCCACCATTCTTTTGACGCTGAGGGTTTAGAAATCGATCATTTGATCGTTGAAAGAGACAAAGCCCTTTTCGTTATAGAGACAACGCTTGTCAGCACAACGCTGCAATTACGAGAAAGCGCCGGCGTGGAAGAAGTCCGCCGGTACAGCGAGCGATTAGCTGCAGAAATTGAGAAGCTCTACCGCCGGGAACAAGCCGCAAGGAAATTAAAGGGACAGGTCAAAGCCTATCCAGTCCTTGTCATATATGAGCCGCTGCCGTTGGCGAATTCAATTTTCCGCGGCCACATTGATCAGATTTTGGAGAAAAAATATGAAATAAAAGATTATCATTATCACATAATCAATATTAGCGAATTTGAATATCTCTGCGATTTGGCGCTCAAGAAGAAGTTCCTTCTGTCTGAGGTATTTAGCCGAAAAGAAACGACCGAAGGCTTTGACTTGCGTGAATATATTTTTGGCTTCATGCGCTCGAACATATCCGGCGAGCAAGGAACTGACAGACAAATAAAAATCAGAAAAAAATATGCGAGCTGCCTGCAGGCCGACTGGGAAGACTTTTTGCGCTATGAAATAAACGCCGCGGAATCGGCGCTTTTCTGCGATTACCTCAGAGATATCACTGAAAAGTTCTGGCAGGAGCTAGGCCTTTCCGTACCTGGTGAAGCGGCATCTTGATCGATTCGGCCAGAGACACCTATCGCTTAATCGTCTTAACCCCTTCGCCGGCCCCCAACTCCGTAAAGACACTCAATCCCTCGCCATAATAATTATCATAAACATGGTGATAAATCCGTTCGCACTTTTCTTCGTATACGGGTTTTGTGTATCGCTCCGGCAGGTTGTCCAGTATTTGTCCGATGCTGACTTTGACGGCGGCGCGAGAATCCCATTTCTTGCGCCAGTCGAGCACCAGTTTTTCGGTATTTAGGGTCTCCATTAGCTCTTTGGCGACTTTCTTCACTTGCGCGCGCTCCTTGTCGGTCAAGTCGATTTCCGGCCGGGTGAGCATATCGAAGATGGTCAATTCCTCTTCGCTTAGATTCTCGGAAATGGCCCGCTTGTCTTCCTCATTGAGCGTTTTGCCTAGCTTAACGAGCGCATTAAAGAATTCCTCGGTATTAAGCGCCCCCTGATTGTATTCGTCGATCAGCTCGCGAAATTTATCAAAGAGGTGCATCCGGGTGGGGTTTTGCTGGACCATCAGGTTGACCTTGCCGGAAATCAATTGCTTGAGCCGCTCGGCCTCGGTGCGGCGCCGCCCTTTTAGGAAGCGCTCCTCCAATTTCTTAAAATCGATGCGGCTCAAATCTACCAGATGCTCTTTTTGCTCCTCAACGGCCGGCGCCCGGATGATATAGCCCTCGGCGGCGATATGTTGGTCGAGCAGCGCGTCGATAGCAGCTGTCATTTCGCTGATGTCGGGGCGCGGAATCAGCAATCTGATTCTTAAGAGCAGCTCATAAAGGACACCGCGCACGCCCGCGAATTCCTGCGCCCGGGGATCGGGCAGAAGCGCTTTGTACATCCACACCACCTGCCCAGCCAAGCCGATGAACTCGCGCTTTGTTTCCTCGTTAACAATAATGATATCCCGGGCGTCATCCAGCAGGCGGATCTTGTCGAAAGGGGCCTGGGTAGATTGGATTTGCGCTAAATCAATTCCGCGTCCGCGACAAAAATCGCCGACCCCCATTACCGCTTCGCGCAGCGCCGCCACCAGAACAGCCTTGGCCTCGACCGGCGTATCGCCAGGCCCCACCCGGCCGCCGCTCGCCGGGCCGTAAATCGCCAGCGCTTTTTGCAGGTTCCGAAAGACGCCGATGTAGTCGACGATCAAACCGTTTTGCTTGTCGCCATAGACGCGGTTGGCCCGGGCGATCGTCTGCATCAGGGTATGGTTGCGCATCGGCTTGTCCAAGTAGATGGTGGAGCAGTCGGGCGCGTCAAAGCCGGTCATCCACATGGCGCAAACAAAGACCAAGCGAAACGGGTCTTTAACATCCTTGAACTTGGTCTCCATGTCTTCCTGGACTATTCGCTTGCGGTGCGGTTTGATGTCGAGCCCTTTGGCTTCCAGGTCGGCAATCTCGTTTTGCGCTTGCGACACCACTACCGCCATATCGGTTTCCACCATGAATTTAATTTGCGCTTGCAGATGCTCGCGCTCAGGGATGCTGACAGCCGCGAGTTCCGCCTTTAGCCCGTCGATGTGGCTTTGCCAGTAGCGGCGCACTTTGTCGTACATACGCACGGCGGTCGCCTTATCGATGCAAACCACCATCGCCTTGCCTAAATAGCCCCGGCCCATAAAGTGGGCGACGATATCCTCGGCCACCTTCTCCAGGCGATCGTCTCGGGTAATTAAGTGATACTCTTTGGCGAACTCCCGCTCCAACTTGCTCTCTTGGTCCGGATCAAGCTCGCCCTCGTCTATAACCCGCTGCAGCTCTTCGCGAAAAATGTCCTGGTCATTTAATTGAAGCTCCGGGATGCGGTTTTCGTAATAGAGAGGCACGGTGGCCCCGTCGGCAATCGATTGACGAAAATTATAGACGCTGACATAGTCGCCAAAAACTTCCCTGGTCTTTTCCTCGCCCACTATAAGCGGAGTGCCGGTAAAGCCGATAAAGGCGGCGTTGGGCAGGGCGCGACGCATATTCATGGCGAAGGTATCGTACTGGCTGCGGTGCGCCTCATCGGTGATGACGATGACATCGGAGCGATCGGAAAGCTCGGGGTAGGGCGCGTCGCCTTCGGTGCGAAATTTTTGAATCAAGGTAAAAACGTGCCGGTGATCCTCGCTTAAGAGCTGCTTTAAGTGGGCGCCGCTCTTGGCTTGGACTTCGGCCTCGGTGACCACCCCGGAGTCGGTGAAGTTCTTGTATATCTGCCCGTCCAGCTCCTGGCGGTCGGTGACGATGACAAACGTATAATTGCCGGGCAACTTTCTCAAAACCTTTTGGCTAAAGAAAATCATCGAGATGCTTTTGCCGGCCCCCTGCGTATGCCAGACCACGCCCAGGCGACCCCGATTCTCGTTGAGCCGCCGGACGGATTCAACCGCGTTATTGACCCCTAAGAACTGATGGTTCTTGGCCGTAATTTTGGCCGTTCCGGCCTTGGCGACCTTAAAGAGGATAAAGTTCTCGACCAGATCCAAAAAGCGCGTCTTGTCGCAACTGCCGCGAATAACCGTCTCCAGCGATATACTATCCGGCTCGGTTTCGCTGCCTACCTTCTTCCACTCAGCGAAGTGCTCCCATCCCGATGTCAGGCTGCCGACCCGGCTGTCGCTGCCGTTGGAGAGGATGATAAAGGCGTTGTGCCAAAAGATGTGCGGGATAGTATCCTTGTAGTCACGCAGATTGTTGCGGTACGCGTTTTCCAGATATTGATTGCCCGCCTTAAGCTCGATTAAGAGCAGCGGGAGGCCGTTGACGAACCCGATTAAATCGGGCCGGCGCTTATACATATCGCCCATGACCCAAAGCTGAGAGGCCAGGAAGAAATCGTTATTGTCCGGATCGTTCCAATCGATAACCCGGACGGTTTCATCCGCGTCCTCGCCCCGGACATCGGTCACCCGCACCTTGACCCCGTCTTTAAGCAGTTGATAAATCTCCCGGTTTGCCGCGACCAGGCTTAAAGCGCTGCGGTCTTTGGCCAGCTCCTCAGCGGCCTGGGCGATACCCGCGGGCGCTAAACCGGGGTTAAGCCGGCGCAGGGCCGCTTCCAACTTGGGCTCAAGCACCACATCCCCGCTGCTGTCGCGCCCGAGCGCCCGGTTTGTCGCCAGCTCGTCAAAACAGTTCATGTACTCCCAGCCCAGCTCTTCAAGGAGAGCGATAGCCGGTTGCTCAATAAGTTCGTCTTCCGAGTAGTCGCCGGGGGTCATGAAACCAGGCCCTCGGTGGCGATATCGAGTTCGGAAACATCGACTTCGCCGGAGATTAGTTTAGGCAGAAGGAGGTCGCGGGTGGTGCGAAGGTTGGCGTTCTTGTCTAACAGATTGTTTAACATTCCCCTGATAGCTGAGACAATGGTTTCAAATTGCTGCTGAATGCGCGCCAGCGGCAATATGACGTCAAGATCAGTCAAGACACCTGCGCTGGCACTCTTTCTTGTCGTGCCCGTACTCGCCCCAGTTACAAAACCCTGGTAGTAATCAGACAGCATGAGATAAAACAGAAAATATGGTCGAACAACAACATCTCGCGGACTGAGCCTGATTAAATATGACGCAAAAACAGCGTCAATCTGCTTTTCGATAATGCCAACCTTACCCGGATCGGCCATGCGGATCACCACAAGATCACCAACATGAAGTTTGTATTTTTCATGACTTGCTGCATCGATCGGACAATAAGGCACGGTTTCCCAACGGATAAAGGAATTCTTGTTAATGTCCGTTCCTCTGACATATTTGGGGCCAACTTCATCTTTCGAGCCCGACTCTGTATAGCCATACTGTGTATCCACTAATGACGAAAGCTTGGCAACCCTCCACCCCTCCGGAATCTTCCCCAGTGGCGAATCGACCATTTTCACCTTTTCATGGCCCGGAAAACGGAAGTTGACAAACCATTCGCGGTAAATCATTTGCGCCATCTCTTCCAAAATCTTGATGCGCCGGGTGTTGTTTTCGATCAAGTCGTCGTAGGCGGAGAGGACAGCGGCGATTTTTTGTTGGGTGGGGAGGGGTGGTAAATTGAAGTTGAAATTCCTTATCGAATCCAAGGTTATACTGGCCTGATTTGCCGCGCCTTGAGCACAATTGATGATATATTTCTTGTATGCATCGCTTCGCAATAAGAAATAAAGAAAACGAGCATCAAGTTGATGATCTGGTATCAGCCTAACCGCGTTTTGGTTAAGTAGCGCACCTGACGCTTCGCGGGAAACTTGAATTGTCTTGCCAACCACAGACGCAGGATTATTTGGCCAAGAGCCAACGGTCTGCACGACAATATCCCCTTGTGTGAGCGCGTACTTACGATAGCCCGCTGCAATATCATCTGGAATGCGAACTAAGTTCGACGTATCAATAGAATCTGTCGTGAAATTGCTAACTTTAACGATTGGCGTGCCGTGTTGTGAATACCAGGTGCTTTTGAACGCGTAACCCTTGCGGGTGTCAATGTGTGCGCCGATTGTCACATTTTGCCACCCTTTTAGAGAGAGCATCATACTGCACTTTCCAACAACGTCGCCACATTCCCAGCGATCCGCTCTTCCAGCTCCCGAGCCTCCGTATTCAACACTTCCAGCTCCTCGTTCAACTCTTCCAGCCGCTCTGCGAATTCGAACTCATCGGCTTCTTTTTCGGCCACGCCGACATAGCGGTCGCGCCTAAGGCGCTTGCCTTTGCCGACCCGCTAAATTATATCAGTCAAGCGCTAAAGCTGCCACGCTTGCATAGGGCTTGACCAGCGAACAGGTGTTTGCTAAGCTAAATATCTATCCATTCATAGAGTTAAAGAAATCTTGACAAGCGCCGATAAAATCGGGGTATAATACAATAACTAAACGTGGAGAGGATATCCTGGATGTCCTCTCTATTTTTTATGGCGTCTTCTTGTCCTTGAATTCGAGCAGCTCCCTCAGAGTCATGAAATCTCTAAAGCCGGCGCCGGCAAACTGTTTAATCTCGCGGGCGGTCCGCCCGCCTCTTGCCAGAATTACGATCTCCTTGCCCTGCGATTTTAGATGCTTTAAGACCGGAAGAAAGTCGCCGTCGCCGGACAAAATAATGGCGCTTGAAAAGTTGACGCTTTCTTTCATCAACTCAAAAGCCATGTCCACGTCGCAGTTGGCTTTCTTGACCTCACCCGCGCCGTCGTCTCTGGCAAAGATCTTCACGGGCTTAATTCGCAATATGTAGCCAAATTGCTCGAGCTTTTCGTAAAACTTTGTCTTTTTGAGATGCCTTGAGAGCAGAGCTAGGTCAGCTTCGTTGATTTGCGCTTGGTTTGCTGAAATGTAGCTCGCCAAATGCCTTTTTACCTCGGCCAAGCAGATGGAATGATTGTTGAGGTAATCGTGCTTGTATTTGTGGATGTCTATTCCGCCGTAGAAAAAAGCTTTTGAAACCCCGTAGCGGCTATTGAGATAAGCAAGCAATTTTTCGTAGTCAATTTTCCAGCCGAGACTCTTCTCGCCGCCGTAGAATAGATTGGAAGCGTCAATGAACGCATAGACAACCGCAACAGCATCATTTTGCATATTACTATGTTAGCAGATTGGCTAGCCCAGTTGAAACTTTTCCGGGGCGGTGATTTGCGCCAATCTTATTCAACCTCAAAGCCTCAAAAGAGAGGCATTAGCGGCTCAACTAAACGTCAGATTCAAGTAGGGACGCCACATTCCCCGCAATCCGCTCTTCCAGCTTCCGGGCCTCCGTATTCAGCACTTCCAACTCCTCATTCAGCTCTTCAAGCCGCTCCGCGAATTCAAACTCATCGGCTTCTTTTTCGGCCACGCCGACATAGCGGCCCGGATTAAGGCTCCAACCCTGGGCTTCAATTTCGGCCAATGTCGCCACTTTGCAAAGCCCCGGCACGTCTTTATATGCGCCGTCCGCAAAGCGCTCCTTTAGCATCTCTTCACTGCCGCGCTCGGTTTCAACGACCTCGCCCCGGTACATCCGCACGATGTTGGAGAGAAACTCTATCTGCTCCGGCTTAAAATCCCGGTGCGCCCGGTCTATCTGGCGGTAGATATGGCGGGCGTCGATGAACAACACTTTATCGCCGCGATCGCTGTCGGCCTTGGCTCTATCCAGAAACCACAGCGTTACCGGCAGCGTGACCGTATAAAAGAAGTTGGAGCCGATGGCGACCATTACGTCTACCGTTTTGTTCTCGATCAGCTTGCGCCGCACCTCCAGCTCGGAGCCCCTGGCGTCGCTTGCGGAGTTGGCCATGACAAAACCGGCCCGACCCTTGGCGGCTAAGGCGCTGGCGAAGATTTGAATCCAGAGGTAGTTGCCGTTATCGACGCTCGGCAATCCCAGCGGATACCGGGCATCGCCCTTCAGCCGCTCTTTATCGATGTTGTCCACGTTGAACGGCGGATTAGCCATGACAAAGTCGAACCGGCCGGCGCTCTTATGGATGTCCTCGTAGTAAGTGTTTCCCTGGCGAACGTCTCCCGAAAGCCCGTGGACGGCCAAGTTCATTTTGCAGAGCCGGACGGTATTGCCGGTCTTCTCTTCACCAAAGACTGAAAGCTCGGCGCCGGGGTTCTTCTGATGGTTCGCGACAAACCGGGCGCTTTGCACAAACATACCGCCGCTGCCGCATGCCGGGTCAAGGATGCGCCCGTGAAAAGGCTCGATGATCTCGACGATCAGCTTGACGATAGAAGTCGGCGTATAGAACTCGCCCGCGCCGCGCCCTTCCGTCATGGCGAACTTGCCCAGGAAATACTCATAAATCTTGCCGAAGACATCCCCTTCGATGTCCATCGGAATACTGTTGAAGTTCTTCAGTAAAGCCACCAGCGTCTGGTTTTCAAAGCGGTTATATGTTTTCGGAAGAACGTCTTTTAAGCCGTCATTGTCGGCCTCAACCGCCCGCATAGCGTCGTTAATCGCGCCGCCGATATCGGCCCCTTCCGGCAACCGCACCAAATGCGAGAAGCGCGCTTTGTCCGACAGATACATAACCCGTTGCGCTTGATAATCCGCCTTGCCGACCGTCCGCCGCCCGGTGGCCTGCCCGGCCAACTCCGCCTCCGCCTGCGTAAACCGGTGGTCCGCATAGCGCAAAAAGATCAGCCCCAGCACCGGCACCGAATACTCAGATGACGCCAGCCCCGAATTGGCCCGCAGCTCATCAGCAGCCTTCCAGAGCCGGTCGCGTATTTGAATGAAATCCGGCAATTGAGCCTCCTAAAAAGCGTGATTGCTTACTTGTGAATAATAGGTGGTTTGCGGGTTGGTAAACAACCGAACGTATGTTTCTAGATGCCAGTAAGCCGAGACTCAAGCCAAACGTCGCTGACGGGGTTTTCGACCATGTTTCTAGGGTTTGAGATGCCCTAGCTCAATCAGACGCGCACAATATGCTTCGTAATCCATTGGACACAGCAGAAGATCCGCTAGTTCCTGCTTCTTCGGAAGCCTCAGCTGTTTTTTGATTTCTGCCAGCAATGGATCGCCATAAACCTTATATTTCGTGCCTATGGAGATTTTTGTCCGGATACTGGTCTTTTTCCCTTGAAAGATGAGATTGTAGAAACGATGATCGCCCTGCTCTTGCTGGAAACCTTTTCGCTGCAGGTTGGCTTCTATCGTGTCACGATCAATTTGCACGGTTCTCTCGAAGTTCGATGAGAAGATTGCTATACCGTTGCTTGAATTCCAGAGCATCTCGGGTAGCTTCCGCGGGATCAAGATCCTTGTAGAACTGATAAGAGTAGGCAATCTGGCCGGACAAGTCCTCTATTGCTTCGCGCTCAGTAAAGCCGTCTCCAAATAGGTTAAGACGGTCGTTTCGCGCGAAGTATATCCCTTCGCTTGTATACGTTATGATTTCAAGCCATTTGGTGACTAAATATCTCCGTTCTTGTTGATCTTGGACAATATTCAACGGTACTTTGTTTAGGATTCTAGCCGGGGGACGAACCGCCATATCATCCGCATCTTCGCTTACAACAGACGCGCGGTGACTAAGATCGGCGATCGATGTCGGAGTTTCCTTGACATAGTAGCTATCGGCAGAAACGAAGCTCATTCTATTTCCCCTCTTAGATATTGCCTGTACTGTTCTGTTATCAGCCGTTCAAAAACATCTTTCGCGCGCAGATGGCCTTCGTCTAAATATTGGCTGGCGCCGTTAAGGGTCAAATCTTGTGTTTTCGAGTAGTCAATATCGAGTAATAAGACTTGCTGCCCGTCCTGTGTTTCCATCGCCTGCAGCCTGAAGATAACATGCGCCTTTTCAATCTTTGTGGTCAAAACCATGTTAAGATTTTCATATTCGCTTGAGCCTAGCGGCAATCCTAAATCGAAGTTAAAAAATTGTGCGAGTGGTATTATGTCGCCGACTTTCGCGTAAGGAATGACATTTATATAACGCCAGCCTGCCCTGTTAAGATTGCCGATCTTGAAAAGCCCATCAAAAACACCAAGGAGTCTTAAAAACTCTGACTTAAAGGCAGCATGCCCCGAGTAGTCTTTTGAAGACAAAGCAAAGCTATTGATTGCATGCAAAACTGCCGCTGATTCATCTTCTTTTGCATAACGTTGGGCCTTAAGGGCGGGAAAATCGCCGTCCTTAACCGCAGGGACAAAAACCTTCGGATAAACTTGTCGTACCTGTTCATAGAATTTATCTCGATGACACTCAATAGCCGGGATTCCATTGAAGCGGATTTCAAAGACTACTTCGACCAAGGGGGAGTTCGGGTATATCGGGGTGTTTGCCATGCAATTATTATAGCGAGACGCTTCCCGATCTTCAACGCAATTCGTTTGCGTCCGGTTGACGGACAAGAGGACGGGTGTTTGTCTGTGGCTTGTTTTCTTGGCGCAAGAGGCTTACTCCGCGGCGCGTCCGGCCGGCCAATTCCAGGAATAGCCGGCGCATGTGAGTATGTTTCCAAGATGCGGCGGGCGGATTTTTGCGGCCAACACTGAAATGGACGGCGCAGAATCACTGGGCTCGTCCCCGTTCATGAGCGCTGCAATCTCTTCACATTCCGCCAGGAGGTCCGGTTGCGAGGACCCCACGTAAGCCAGCAAATCTTTGAGCATTTCAAGACCCTTGTTGGTTATCCGACTACTGTCATTATGGTTTGACAGATTCTCGGTTTGGGCGCGAATCTCGTCGCTTTCCCATGAAATGTTTTTGGCTCTTAGCTCGTTGATTTTCGTAATGAGAAGTTCATTCGGGGTAAGAGTCTTCGTTAGCCGACGCTTTGCGGCATCACGCATGATTTCGCCGGCCGGGCCGATTTCCAACAATGCCTCCACCACCTCCGCCGCTATGTACGCATGCCTAAGCGCCGTTTCCGCGCTTGCTCCCGGTGGAGTGTATTCAAAGAAAAACTCTTTGGCCAGGGACTCTTCCGGCGAGTCGGTGGGAAAATCGGCGATGCCGCTGTGGGCAAAATTACTTCTTGTTTCATAGAATCGCTTGGCCCACTGTCCTACCAGGTCATTAAAGCGCTCGCTTAGCCAAACCTTGAACGTACCGCGTTCAAAATTCTTCGAATCCCCAGTTTCCGCCTTGTAGAGACTTTCCAGCGCTATCGTTAGATTGATGATTTCAGAAACCGGGTCACCGTGAACTCCAGCCGTGCGCGCCGCATTGAAGCGCTCGATTGCTCGCAATCGGAGATCATTGAGCGCGCCCCCATTAAAGGCGTCCACTAAGTCGGACCGTTCCGGAAGTTGTAAGTTAGCAAGCGCAAGGTTTGGCAAAGGCTCGAGGCTATTTCCCGGCGCCCATAGATGTTGATACGAAAAACCGTTCTTCCAGCCGTTCATCGAATATTTCATGTTTGCCTTCTGGTCAACCAAATAGATGGGCGACCAGAAAAAGAAGTCAAGCGTTCGGCCGGCACTCGCACCTTTGCGGAAAGCCAGATATCTGAGGATACTCATTGATCGCAACGCCGCGCGGCGCATGCCTTCCGGGTCATCACAACGCCGGACGGAAAACAAATAGGGCCGAATGCCTGTCCCAGGTTTACCGCTTAAGGCGCGTTGAGCGGCGAGAACAACATCTCCTTCAGGCCCGCGAAGTTGTTCGGTTTGATCTGATGGCACAAACCTAAACTCTCCGATGGTCATCGCTTCACGAGCGTCAATATAGGGGATCATTAGCAAGCAGAGACCTGTATCTTTCATTATGCTTTTTCCTCTGTCTCGCTAATCTAAAAGTTGGGGCCAAGGGGTCGTATGCCTGTGCCTATTTAACCAGCCGTACGGGATGAGCGCAAGTAAGTACTCACTTGCAAATGCTCAATGTCCGATAAAAGTCGTATGTCAAACAGTAAGGGAAAGATCGCCGAATAAAGAACGGGTCGATAATAGCAATATGAAATATCCGGTCGGAGCCATAGTCTATGTAACTGCCGAATTAAAGAGATGGGGTTTTTCGGCGCGTACAGGGGCAGTCATTTACAAAAACCCGCGACAACGGCTGTATACCGTGCGTTTTCCACGCGACAAGAGAGTTCGATATTTCGCGGAACATGAAATTACTCCGGTTTCGGAAGCACGCGGCCAAGGATCTTGGCGGCCTCCGTCTAAACCCTATAAGCCTGATAAGCCCCCTCTATCTCCTTTAACCAGGGCCATTATCATAGGCCTGGTCGTTGTCGGTCTTAGCATTATGAGTTCGACACTGAATTCTAAAAACAATACCGTGCAGCCGACACCCGCACCCGCATCGTTAGCGCCCCCGGGCCAACAGGCACCGGCGCCCCAACCTGTGCAGTATTCCAACCAAAGTGTCACTAGTCCGCCGAAAATCCGAATCGCGCTCAATCCGGTAAATGTTACCGCTAGCTCTTTTAGTGTGGCCGGTCGGCTGATTAACGAAGGAACCGTGGTGACCGTTAATAATATAGTTACCGTGGTCATCTTCGACAGACAAGGTCGGGAGATCGGGCGGCAGCAAACTGATTTAGGCACCCTTGCGCTTCAAACCTCAAAGCCGTTTTCGGCAAGTTTTACCGGCGATCCATCGGTTGTCGGCAATTATAAGGTTTTCAAGCAAAGCAAGTTCTGGCGGACCGGGCCATGACATCGGTCGTTTATCTACCCGTTTAGAAGAACAGTCAACGCCTCGGACACGGTAATAATCTTGGCGGCGTGATACTCGCGTAGCTCCAGCAAATCTTTGTCCCCGGTGATTAGATAGGCGGCCTTAGCCGCGGCGGCGGTATCGAGCAGCATATTGTCTTTGGGATCGCGGCAGATATCAGCCTTGTAATCCGGCAATACGTGAAGGGCGCCTGATTCGAGCAAATCGCGCCATTCACTAAGCAAATCATCCGGGACCGCGAATTTAGTCCGGAGTTTGGTCAGAATCTCAGCGAGCAATTCAGGCGATAGCGCCGACTCGAATCGGCCTTGGCGCCATAGATTCACGAGTTCAAGAGGTTTGCCGCCGAAAAGAATGGCGGAGAGGACAACATTGGTATCGAGGACGACGACGGTTCGCTCAAGCATTCTTAATGATTTCAGCGACCTCGTCATCGCTCAGTTTGTCGGGCTCAAAACCTCTCTCCAGCAGCCACCCGCGGAACGATTCCCTGGAACGGGCTAAAGCCGAATCGAACCGGTCGTTCCATTGGCGACGCGCTTGTTCCTGCAGAGACACGTACTCGTCATATGAGACGATGGCAGCCTGGGGCCGGCTGCCGCGCATGAGGATATACGGCTCTTTATCCTCGACCACCCTGTCAATTATGGTCTTTAGTTTTGCCCGCGCCTCGCTGACACCGATTATCTTAGGCATGATGCGCCTCCTTTGTACTTTTTATTATACCATATTGTGTACACTTTATTGCAATGTGGAGAGATTGCTTCGCTGCGCTCGCAATGACGAGGGTCGCGGATTCCCCGCTTGCGCGGGAATGACATTGAGCGTGCACGATGACAAAGTGATCGGAATCGCGATGGCTATGGCATTCAGCGGTAGATAATGCGGCTTTAAATGCCAAGCTGTGCTTTGAGCTTGGCCCAGGATGTCGTGCCCTTCTCCCCGGCTTCTTTCAGAGCCGCTTTCGCCTCGTCCAGATCGAGTTTATCCTCAAGCCCCTGCAACAAATCTACATCCTCAATTGGCACAACAGCCACGAGTTCTTTGCCGCGACGGGTAAGAACCACACGCTCTTTGCCGTACGCGGCGCGATTTATGACGTCTGAAAAATTGTCTCTGGCTTCGACTGTAGAGATTTTTGTCATTGCACACCCCGATTACTATATATCCATTACAGTCTAAACGTACATTAGAGCCAAGGCTTTGTCAAGCACAACAGACCGCCGCTCCACAGACCGCCGCTCCACCTTGTCTAACCGCTTGGAGGGTGGTAGATTTGGGGCGTGCAAAAGAAAATCGTTAGCGTCAGCCTGGGTTCATCCAAACGCGACCACACGGTCGATGTCGAGCTGCTCGGCCAAGATTTCAACATAAGCCGCATCGGGACCGACGGTGATTTTGCCAAAGCCGAGACGCTCCTCAAAGAGCTTGACGGCAAGGTCGACGCCATCGGCCTAGGCGGCATAGATATATATTTATACTCCGGCACTACCCGGTATGAGCTTGTCGACGGGGCTAAGCTGCGGGATGTCGTGAAGACGACGCCGGTCGTCGACGGCAGCGGCTTGAAGAACACCGTCGAGCCGGAAGCGGTCAAATATCTCGCCGCCATGCCGGAATTCGATGTGGCCAATAAGACTGTGTTGATGGTCAGCGCCGTCGACCGGTTCGGAATGGCCAAAGCTTTTTCGGAAGTTGGATCCAAGACAATCTTCGGCGATCTGATCTTCGCCCTTGGCGTCAAAGTGCCCGTCTACACAATGGATAAGTTGGCTAGCCTGGCCGACGAACTCTTGCCGAAGATAGTAAAGGCGCCCTTTAGCACCCTCTACCCGATCGGCGCCGAACAAGACGCCGAGCCCGACCCGAAATACAGCGAATTCTACGATGAGGCCGATATCATCGCCGGGGATTTTCATTACATCCGGCGCTATATGCCGCCGCGGATGGACGGCAAGATCATACTAACCAACACAGTCACCGAACGCGATGTCGAAGCCTTAAAAAACCGCGGAGTCGCTTATCTGATCACCACGACACCGGAGTACCAAGGGCGCTCCTTCGGGACGAACGTGCTCGAGGCGGCCTTTCTGGTCTTGATAAACAAGCCCTGGGCGGATATCTCCCCGGAAGACTATCTCGGCCTGCTGAAACAGCTTGATTACAAACCGCTCATCAGGAAGTTGAATTGAGCGAAGAACGCGACCTGGTCTACCGGGAATACGTCGATTCAGTCAACCCGGGGCTGGCCCGGCTGCTTAAAATTGCCCGGATGGACAAGGTCGAGTGCCGGGCCGAAGGAGCGGTTATACGCGACGACGACGGCAAGGAGTACATCGATTGCGCCGGCGGCTATGGCGTCTTCACCCTCGGCCATCGCCATCCCGAAGTCATCGCCGCCGTCAAGGACCAGCTCGACCGGATGCCTCTCTCATCCAAGCTCTTCTTAAATAAACCGATGGCCGACTTGGCAACGCTGCTGCGAGCGATATCGCCAGGGGACATGCAGTACAGTTTTTTTGTCAATTCAGGAGCGGAAGCGGTCGAGAACGCCATCAAGCTGGCCCGCCTGGCAACCGGCAGAGTGGAAGTGATAGCGACGACAGGGGCTTTTCACGGCAAGACCTTCGGGGCGCTCTCGGCCAGCGGCCGCGAAGTCTTTCGCAAGCCGTTCGAGCCGCTTGTGCCCTCTTTCGATCACGCCCCGTTTGGCGACATAGACGCGCTGGCGGCGATCGTCAACGACCGCACCGCCGCTGTCATCTTAGAGCCGATTCAGGGCGAGGGCGGCGTGATGGTGCCGCCGGACGGTTACCTAAAAGATGTCCGCCGTCTATGTGACGAAGAAGGCGCTCTGCTTATCGCCGACGAGATCCAGACCGGCCTCGGCCGCACCGGACGGCTCTTCGCGGTCGAACATGACGGGGTGGTCCCCGACATAATGACCCTGGCAAAGGCCTTGGGCGGCGGGGTGATGCCCATCGGCGCCGTTATCGGCCGGCCCGGGGTCTGGGCCAAGTGGCAAAAGAACCCCCTCTTAATAACCTCGACTTTTGGCGGAAACCAACTGGCGTGCGCGGCCGCTCACGCCGCCGTTACCGTGATCATCCGGGAAAAACTTTGGGAGAGGGCACGGGTCCTGGGCGAGCGTCTGCAAACCGCGCTGAGAGCGATTGCCGCTGAATTCCCCCGGGTGATCCATGATGTGCGCGGACGCGGCCTGCTGGTCGGGGTGGAACTGACGCGCGAAGGATTAGGCGGCGTCATCGTGCCGGAAATGGTCAAGAATGGGGTCGCGACCGGCTACACTTTAAACCTGCCGCGGGTCATACGGTTCGAGCCGCCCTTGATAATAGACGAAGCGCAGCTCGACAAAGTGGTCGATGTCTTCGCCGCCGCCGTCAAAGAGGGGGATGGCTTGTATGATAAGCTTTTTCGGGACTAGAGGTCATTGCTTATCTATAGAGATTTTCGGTAATATGCGAATCGAGGAAATATGTCATTTGTTGAAGTAAGCATCCTGGTAAATAGTTCCCCGCAAACAGTCTATGGCCTGGCCAAAGAGATGGAGCGGTATCCCGATTTCATGCCGGACGTGGAAAGCATTACCGTTGTGGAAAGAGACGCCAACCGCACTGTTACCGACTGGGTGACGAACGTCGAGGGTATCCCTATCTGCTGGAAAGAAGAGGACATCTTTGACGACGCGGCCGCCACCATCAGCTATCGTCTCATCGAAGGCGACCTCGACAAGTTCGAGGGCGCTTGGACATTTGAGCCCAAAGACGGCGGCACACAGGTCACGCTAACAGTGGATTTCGATTTTGGTATGCCGACCTTGGCGGACCTGCTCGGACCGATCCTCAAAGTAAAAGTCGAAGAGAACTCCGAGATGATGTTGGCCGGCATGAAAAAAGAGATCGAGGGCTGATCGTGGATAGATACGGCTTTATGATGCACCCGCTCTCCCTGGATGAAGTCTGCACTTTCGAGCCGAAGGCCGCCGGCAAGCCGGACCGATTGGTTGAAAAAATGCTCGAGTGGATGCCGCCGTTCGTCATCGCTCATCGGCGGGGCTTAAGATCCGACTATAACGAAGTCGAAGGCATATTGATCTGCGTGCCGCTCCTGCCCCAGCAAATATTGGGGCTGCCCGCCGATTTTGTCCTGGATAAGTTAGTCGAGGCCGGCAAGTTGGCTGAAGCCCACGGCGCTAAGATAGTCGGGCTGGGCGCCTTTACCTCCGTCGTCGGCAACCGGGGAAAGAAGGTCGCCGAGCGACTCGATGTGCCGGTGACAACCGGCAGCAGCTATACGGCTTATTCCGCCGTAGAGGCCTTAACATTAGCGGCGGCGAAGATGAAGATAGACGTGCCCAACGCCACCGCCTTGGTGGTTGGCGCGACCGGCTCCATCGGCAGCGCTTGCTCCCAGCTGCTCGCCCCGCAAGTTAAAAAGATCATCCTGGCC
>Ga0334722_10001072_pt1 | contig 35939 bp, 34 predicted proteins | sample C3_bottom_MG_FD_207210 | JGI IMG/M metagenome (GOLD analysis project Ga0334722, IMG submission 207210) | Sediment microbial communities from Yellowstone Lake, YNP, Wyoming, USA - C3_bottom | ecosystem: Environmental > Aquatic > Freshwater > Lake > Sediment | place: USA: Wyoming | collected... | reverse complement strand
CCGTTGGCGGCCAGCGACGACGTGGAGCGGATCTCGTTTGACGCGGTTGTGAAGACTCAGTGAGCGTCGGCACAGGGCTAAAGCCCTGTGCCACGTACTGTCGTGGCACGAGTCTCTCGCGTGGGGCGACGGGCACGTTCGAGTGTGGCCCGAGACTCTCGCGTGCGGTGACGGGCGCGTTCGAGTGTGGCCCGAGACTCTCGCGTGCGGTGACGGGCGCGTTCGAGTGTGGCACGAGGCCGCAGCCTTGTGCGGCGACTCCTCCTGGCGTCGTCCAATCCTCGCCACCAACGTCGTTTCAGGGTACAACTGCGAGGGATGGCCATTCGGCTTGGCGACTATCTTCCGGTCGACGGAGACGTGTCGAGTGATGCGCTGCTGGGGCGCTTTCTCGACTACGTCGTGGACAAGGGGCTGACCCTCTACCCGGCACAGGAAACGGCGGTCCTCGAGCTGCTCGACGGCAAGAACGTCATCCTCAACACGCCGACCGGATCCGGGAAGTCGCTGGTCGCGTCCGCCATGCTCTTCGACGCGCTCGCCAACGGTCTGCGCGCCGTGTATACCTGTCCCATCAAGGCGCTGGTCAACGAAAAGTGGATGGACCTCTGCCGCGAATTCGGCGCCGACCAGGTCGGGCTCGCCACCGGTGACGCCACGGTCAATCGGGACGCGCCCATCCTCTGCTGCACCGCCGAAGTGCTCGCGAACATGGCGCTGCGCGAAGGCGCGGACGCGAACGTGGACAGCGTCGTGATGGACGAGTTCCACTGGTACGCGGACCGCGACCGGGGCGTGGCGTGGCAGACGCCGCTGCTGACGATGCCGCACACGCGGTTTCTGCTGATGTCGGCGACGCTCGGCGACACGACGCTGTTCGAGGAGGGGCTGACGAGGCTGAACGGCCGCGACAGCGTGACGGTGCGGTCGGTCGATCGCCCCGTGCCGCTGACGTTTGCGTACGCCGAGATCCCGCTCGCCCACACCGTCGAGAAACTGGCCGACGAGGGCAAGACCCCGGTCTACGTCGTCCACTTCACGCAGGCGGATGCGGCCGGCAGCGCGCAGGATTTCACGAGCCTGAAGATCTGCACGAAGGAGGAAAAGGCCGCCCTGGCCGACGCCACCGCCGACGTCCAGTTCACGAGTCCCTACGGGGCGGACGTGCGCAAGTGGCTCCGGCACGGCATCGGGCTGCATCACGCCGGCCTGTTGCCGAAGTATCGGGTGCTGGTCGAGCAACTCGCGCAGCGCGGGCTGCTCAAGATCATCTGCGGCACCGACACGCTCGGCGTCGGCATCAACGTGCCGATCCGCACGGTACTGTTCACGAAACTGTGCAAGTTCGACGGCCAGAAGACCGCGCTCCTGAGCGCGCGCGATTTCCACCAGATCTCGGGCCGTGCGGGCCGCCGCGGCTTCGACACCGAAGGCTTCGTGGTCGCGCAGGCGCCCGAGTACGTCATCGAGAACATCAAGCTCAGTGAGAAGGCCGCGCGAGACGGCAAGAAGGTGACCAAGCGTCGGCCGCCCGAGCGCAACTTCGTCAACTGGGACCTCGAGACATTCAAGCGGCTCATGGCGGCGCAGCCCGAGGCCCTCACCTCGCGCTTCCAGGTGACGCACGGCATGCTGCTCAACGTGCTCAGCCGGCAGGGCGACGGCTGCCACGCCATGCGCAACCTGATCCGCGACTGCCACGAGCCCGAGCCGGCCAAAAAGGGGCATCGCAGGAGGGCCTGGCAGTTGTTTCGCGCACTGGTCGCGCGGGGCATCGTCGAGTTCATGCCCCAAGACGAGGACGGACGCACGCTCCGGGTGAATGTGGATCTGCAGGACGACTTCTCGATGGATCAGGCGCTGTCGCTCTATCTGATCGAGACGCTGCCGATGCTCGATCCCGATTCGCCGGACTACGCGCTCGACCTGCTCACCCTGGTCGAGTCGATTCTCGAGAACCCCGAGATCATCCTGCGGCGGCAACTCGATCGCCTCAAGGACGCAGCGGTCGCGCAGATGAAGGCGGACGGCGTCGAATACGACAAGCGGATGGAGGAACTCGAGAAGCTCGAGTACCCCAAGCCGCTGAGTGATTTCGTCTACACGACGTTCAACGCGTTCGCGGATCGTCATCCCTGGGTGGGCGAAGAGGCGATCCGTCCCAAATCCATCGCCCGCGAGATGTTCGAGCAGTTCCGATCGTTCGCCGAGTACATCCTCGATTACGAGCTGCAGCGATCCGAAGGCCTGCTGCTCCGGCACCTCAACAGCGTCTACAAGGTGCTGAGCCAGACGGTGCCCGACAGCGCCAAGACGGAGCAGGTCGTCGAGATGGAACTGTACCTGGGCCAGATGTTGCGGCAGGTGGACTCGAGCCTCACCGACGAATGGGAACGGATGCGGGATCCGAACTACCAGCCGCCGGAATACACCCCGGCGCGAGGCGTAAACGTGCGGCCGCCGGGCGCCGAGGAGGCCGCGTCCGACATTACGCGCGACGCGAAGACCTTTACGGCGAGCATCCGCACGCGCATCTTCACGTTCCTGCGGGCGTGGTCCATCGGCCGGAATGCCGATGCGCTGGCGTCACTCGATTCGTCGTCGCAGGGCGCTGACGCGCCATGGACCGTCGAACGGCTGGCCTCGGCGATGGAGGCGTTCCGGGTGGACCATGCCGGCGTCCGGATGGACCCTGAAGCCAGGAACCTGCGCCATACGTACGTCGTGCCTGCAGGAGACGGGCTGACGTGGCAAGTCGATCAGGTGCTGATCGATCCCGACGAGCACAACGACTGGGTCACCGTGTTCGAGGTGGACGTGGCGGCGTCGCGCGACGCCGGGCGGCCTGTCGTCGGCGTGCGCCGTATCGGCGCGATTGCGTCGTAGCGCGCCGGGTGGTGTGCGCCTCGGTGGCATAGGGGTGTCTGGAAGCCCGCCCGAGATCTTCCATCTGTTGTCAGCTCTCGTGAGAACAGAACGTGGATCGCCACCACGAGACCGGGCGGCGTTCTCGATCGCGCGAGCGCGGCGCCTGGAGTGGTAGGGGATACCCCAGGGCTGGGCGTACCCGTTCGCCAATGGAACGCACCAGTTGGGCCGGATCATGGTGCCCCAGCAACGAAAGCGTGTGGGCGAGCGTTTCGTAACCGATGGGCTCCGTGGGGTCGAGATTCACAGCGCGGTTGGCCGCCAGATAGGCGTCGAACCGCGTATCGGGATCGGCGACCAACCGACGTGCTTCAGCCAGCAGGTCACGCGATCGGCCCTGCCTGTTGTCCAACGCTGAGAACGGCGGGTCGTTGGCTAGACGAAGACTGGCCAGCACTTCCAGTTGGCGAAAGTCGCTCTGGAAACGCCAGAGGCTGACGTTGCCGTCGTGGACGCGGTATTTCACGAGCGGTCTCTTGATGACACGTGCTCGGAAACGTCTGAACATCTGGAGCCAGAGGGCGTAATCCTGAAGGCCGAATAGCACCACGTTGGATGCAAAGTGGTTGTAGCACTCGCGGCGACAGACGACACCGGGGGCCAGCAGGAAGTTTCCGCGCTGGAGTTTCGCCAGTAGATGCTTGGAATTCGGCCCGCGCTGATTGAAGGTGTCCTTGAGGAAGTGAGTCGAGGGCCGGCCCTGGCCGTCGATGATGTGCGCCCAACTGAAGCAGATGTCGAGATCATGCTTCTGCATTTCCTCGAGTTGGATCGCAAGGCGCTCCGGGAGGGACTGAATCGTGCCGTGTTTGTCGGAGGACCCATTCGGGGAGAGGATGGGTCGTATGGGACGACAAACGAGTACTCATCGGAAGTGCGAGAGCGGGCGTTCGGGGACCTCGCCCAGTTCATCGGCGAGGTTGTTCGCCATCGGCGGCATGACGACGCGGTTACGCAGCGTCATGCGTCCAACCGGGAGGGGACTCGAAAGACCGGACTTGGGATCTCCTTGATTCATCGAGCGTCGGTCGTCGCGGCCTTCCGGCGCCAGGCGGCGAGCAAGTTGGCCTGCGCGACCGGGTTGTTGCGGTCGAGCGCCAGGGCCTTGCGAGCCTCGGCGATCGCCCGATCGAAATCGCCGGCCACGTAATAGGCGTGGCCAAGATTCAGGTGCGGCCGAGCTTTCGCCGGCGCCTTCCGCGTGGCATCGGACCAGAACGCGATGGGAGTCGCGTAGACGGCATTTCGCGCGAACGTTGTCACGACGAGAAGCGGGACGAGCGTGAACGGGAGAATGCGGAGGCCATACACACCGACGCGCGCCCCCCGATTCGCCGGTGAACCCGCCAGGGCAGTCAAGACCGCGCTCCACGCCGCGACAAGCGCAAGAAGGAAGCCCGGGGCCGCCAGATACAGGTTGCGATCACTCAGTAGGTCGTAGCGCGGCAGCACGCTGTTTGTCGGGAGAAGCTGGAGAAAGAACCAGAAGAGACCGAATGCAGCGAGCGGGCTTCTGCGAGCGAGGGACACCGCCAGTGCGAGCAACCCGAGCAACAGCAGCAGTGCCAGAGGCGTCGGCCACGCGAAGAGGAAAGCGGCTACCGGGATGTCGTGCTCAAAGCTGAGGCGGCCCGGAAGGAAGAACAGTGAGAGGGCATAGGCAATCACGTTGACCTGCGTGAGCAGATTCTCGTACACCGGCCGGACGCCGATGCTGGCATCGAGAAGATAGCGGTAGCGGGGATAGGACGCGGCCATTGCGAGGAACGCTACCAGGACTCCCCAGAAGGGCAACTGGAGGCGCAGCACCACACGGCGAAGATCCGGCCAGTTTCGTCCCCTGCCAACGGCCTCGATCAGGAGCAACGCCAGCGGAAACGTGACGGCGATCTCCTTCGAGAGAAGGGAAAGCAGGAAGCAGCCGATCGCGGCGAAGTACGTCCAGGGGATCGACGGCGCCGACCGCGGCCCGGTCGATCGAAGGTAGAGATAGATTCCAGCAAGGTAGAAGAAGGCCATGAGTCCCGTGGCACGCCCCGAAACGTACGTGACGGTCTCCGTGCCGATCGGATGCAGGAGAAACAGCAGTGCGGTCCAGAACGGAACCGTCGTCGCCGGAGTCATGCGGCAGCGAACCGGATCCTCACGAGCAAGGCGCTGGACGATGCCATAGAGGGAAAGGCCGCTTCCCAGGTGCAGGAGCAGATTGAGCAGATGGTAGCCTGCGGGCGTGTCGCCCCACAGACGACGATCGAGGAGGAAGCTGAGCTTCAGCGCCGGACGGATCATCCCGTCGAGGTGAGAAACGAACGTCGACGAATTCCCAAGTCGCGGGTCCGAGAGTATAGTGGCATCATCGAACTGGAAGGCGCCCTGGAACGCGTTCACGTAGACAAGGACCGTCCCGACAATGAGCAGAACAACCAGCCGCTGCCGAGACAAGACAGCGCCGATATGTCGGGAGATTGGGAATGTCATCACACTCGGGTGGGTGGGCTCCCACTTGCGCCGATTGATTATGGCAGGTTTCTCCCGTGATGTGGGGTCGGCAGCAGCGCGACGAGCCGTCGTGTCGCTGCTGTGTCTGACGGCCGTACCGACCGTTCTCGTCGGCTGCGGCGGACGTGGGGGTGCCGGGCAGGAACCCAAACCGTTCGCATTGACCGCGACCGAAGACGTCGCCCATCGCTCGTCGAAGCGCATCCAGGCCTCCAGCGGTGGCGTCGTGGAGGCAGTCGATGGGCAGGGCACGCGCTATCGGCTCACGATTCCCGCCATGGCGATGCCAAGCGACGGCGACGTCGTTGTCACCCCCCTCTCTGGAATTGCAGGCGTGCCAGGCCAGACCGTTCATTACGGCGTCGATATCACGCCGGCCGGCACCCGCCTCTACGACCTGGCGCGGCTGGAGATCATGCCGGCCAGTCCGCTGCCCAAAGACGTCTATTGGCTCGAGACCGAGGGCCCGGCCAGCCGGCCACTCGCGCGCCCCGGCTTTCCGGCGAGGGGGAAACCGGGCGTGCTGCTCTCGCATTTCTCAGGCGGCACTGTGGTCTCCGGGGGACCGGCGACAGCGGAGGCCATGCATCCCGGAATGAACGCCACCCCCGGCTCGAAAGCGTGGCTCGAATGGCGGCGCGACGTCGCGCAGCAGGACCGTCAGGCGGGTCGTGACACAGTCACGTCCGACGCCCAGCTCGAGATCATCGACAGAAGGCTCCAGGAGTTGGCGGCTCAAGAGATGGCAGACCAGCTCGCGCGCACCCTTCAAGAGGCGGCAGACAAGATCGCGCACGACACCGCTGAGGCTGGACGCAATCTCCAAATAGCGGACAGCCTCGCCGATCGCGGCGACTTGAAGGACTTGCCGGCCATCGTCGAAGCGTTTCGACAAGGAGCGCTGATGGAACGGAAGCATCAGATTCTTGGGGCCAGCGGGACCGACTTCTTCGGCAAGTACGGCGGCGTGATCTTCAAGATGTACGCGATGATGCTGCGGAAATGCGACGTGCAACACCTGGATCCGAGTTTGCTCGCTGGCCTGGAGGGGATGCTTCAGAAGGCCGGATACGAAAGCGCGCCGGGGAGTTTCGAGAAGTGCGCGAAGGCGAGCGGGGCGGAATACGTCGTTTCGAAATCCGAGGACTCCGGGGACGATCCCGGCGACGAGATTACGCGAGTCGCTCGGGGGAAACGCGTCCAGCAGGCCGCGGACCGCGTCGCCACGTACGCAAGTACGATTCACTGAGGTGCCGGTCCTGAGACGCCAGGAATGGTGGGTATGACAGACACGCAAGGCGCTGGCCACACGCGGCCCGACAATTTCCTCGTCGCCGGCTTCCACGAGGTCACGCGCAAGTTCTCGCGGTTCTCCCTGCGCCGGACGATGAGCCGCCAGAACGCAGAGCGTGCCGTGGCGCTGGCCGCGCTCGGACAGCGGGCCTGGGAGGAACGAGTCGACGTCTCGGGCTTCGCAGAGCTCCGCGACCGCCTGACCGCGCTCGACGCGCATGCGGGCGAGATTTCTCAGACGGCCAGCAAGCTCGAAAGCGGGAAGGCCGCGCTCGACCAGGAACGACGATCCGCGCTCGACACATTTGCCGCCCGCCGACGTGAAGTCGAGGAAAAGAAGAACCCTGTCGATGCGGCACTTCGTGTCGGTCGCTCTCGCCGCACCGAGTGCGCGCAGGCGATTGCGCAGGCCGAGGCGCGGCTCGCGAAGATCCCCGGTGAGATCGCAGCCCCGGACGGGGGAAGTGCCGCGCCCGGTCAGCCCAGCCCAGCCGCGCAGGAACGACGGTCGCGTCTCGCGGCCGAACAGCAGGATCTCGAGGCGAAGCTGGCGACGGCCCGCACGGAGCTGCCCGGTCTGACCGCCGAGGAGAGCCGTCTTGCGGGTGACAGCCAGCAGTACGCCGGTCAGATTGGCGCCATCGATGCCGAGCAAAAGGCGGCGCTCGCGCGAATCGATGCTGAAGTGAGCCGCCTGCAGTCGGAACTGCGCGGCGTGTCGCAACAGGCGAGCGCGACGGAGAAGGATCGTGGCGAGACGTTCGGGAGGCTTGGCGTCGGTCTGTACGACGCCGGCACCAGCGTGCCCGCGCTCGCTGAACACGTGGCACGCATCGCGGCGATCGACCGGGCGCGGGCGGACACCGAGTCTGCGATCAACAGCTCTTTGACGGCCACGGGTTCGCTCGCCCCAGGCACGATGGCCAAGTTCTGGGGCGCGCTTCTTCTAGCCGGGCTTGGCGTCGGCGCCAGTCTCTACTTCATCAGCCCGGACGTTGCGCCGAGAGTCGCCGTCGAGCAGCCGGTCACCGTGCAGCGGCCCGCCGCCGTCGATCCGGAGACCGCAAAGACGGAGATCGTGCAGCGGTTCGCTGTCGCGCAGACACTCGGGGAAGACGACAAAGCACTGCGGGAGAGCGCGGTTCGCGTCCTGACACAGGACATCGAGACGATGGGCGCGTCCGGCGCCCCTGAATATCTGCCGATCCTGACCTTGATCCTGCGCAGCCATGAAGCGGAACTGCGGCTGGCCGCGGCCGATTCGATAGGCATGATCGGGCCGACGGCCGACGAAATGCCCGCGCTCACCCGCCTCCTGAACGATCCCGTCCCCGGCGTGGTTGCGGCCGCGCGTCGCGCCCTGGCCGAGCGGCCGCCTCGGCGGTGAACCCCGCGTTACCGCTGGTCAGAACATCCCGAGTTGCAGCGTTGCGACGTCCGCCATGCGGTCCCCGGGGCGGGTTCCAGACGAGATCGACCAGCGCGGCCTCAATCGCCGGAGGCACCGCTTTCATGCCTGCTGAATTGCGGCGTTCCGGCAGTCACTGACGATGTCGCGTCGTCGCACTATCCGGTCTTCAAAGACCCGGCTGCCTTGTACGTACTGAGGATGACGCCAGACGGAAATACGTTCGTGCTGACGAGCTCGAATGCGCGCGCCGGGGTTCCCTTCGCAAAGAAGCGCTTCCCCGTGCCCAGGAGGACCGGAGAGACGATCAGCAGCACTTCATCCGCAAGCCCATGTTCGAGCAGCGTCGATGTGAGCGTGGAGCTACCCGAGAGGATAAGATCCGGGCCGTCCTGCGAGGTGATGCGGCGAACGCCCTCGACGATGTCCGGTCCAAGGCCCTCGAACGGGCCCCATTCAAGACTCTCCGGACGGTGGGTCGCGACATATTTTGTTGCCGCATTGAGGCCGTCCGCCATCGGACTGCTCGGCGCCTGTGGCCAGAAGCCCGACCAGATGTCGTAGGTGCGACGGCCAAGCAGCAGATCGAAGTTGTCGCCATACGCGGCCATGACGGCGTCCCGGCCAGCGGGGGTTCGATACGGCGCGGTCCAGTCGCTGTAGGGGAAATCGTCGCCATCGGCGGAATGCTGGATCACGCCGTCCAGCGAAATGTGTTCGATGATCTTGAGCGTTCTCATGTGAGTCTCCGTGTGCTGGGGTTGGAGTCTCTATTCCGTTGGCATTGCGAGGAACTCGCGCACCTCGACCGATGGGCGGCAGGCGACGACGGCGTTGCGTCTCCCCGCCGCGGCCTCATCCATGTTGGCTGCGTCGAGTATCCAGAAGCCGCCCGTGTGTTCCTTGGTCTCAAGGTATGGTCCATCGGTGATGACCACCTCTCCGCCGGGCTGCCTGCGCAGTGATGTCGCGTGGGGCGCCGATTGCAGACGACACCGGCGCGAACCATGCGTGGGGAAGCGCGGAAGATCCGGCGCGAGGCACCGCGGCGCAGCGGAACTATGGCTCCACCTCCCAGGGCTGTTCCCAGGCCCGCAGCGGGCGCTGGCGCGCGATGAGCGGATGGCAGAGGCGCTGGAGCTCCAAGACCAGACGGACCTTCTCTCGAAGCCGCGGCGCGCACTGTGCCCGGTGCAAGTCGGCGTGTGACTTGCGCAGCGCCGCCAGGAGTTGCGGCGAAGGGCGCTGACGAGGCTCGCGACCATGATGCGGGCTCATAGCTGCAACCCGAACCGACCGGGCAGCGTGCGAAGCACGTCGGCATCGACGCTCGGGGACTCCATCAACGCCGCCGCGCGTTCCCGCCGCTTTGCCGTGCGTGCGCCGGGTTCGAGATACAGCGCGGTCAAGTACTCCGGCAGGACCACCCGGACGGGCACGCCTTCATACTCGAGCGTCGCCGCTCGCTCGATTGCTTCGTCTGCCATCGCGTTGTGGGATGGGAGGAACCGTACGGGAACCTCAGCGATGAGGACGTGCTCGGCCCGAGCGACGAAACCGTTCGCCTCCGTCCACTTGTAGATCGGATCGAGGCTGATGATCGGAGCCGCGAGAGCCGGCAGAAAGACCAACACATCCAGGTCAGAAGTCGGGATCGGTTCGCTCCAGAACACGAGCGCCATCGCGCCAGCCACGGCGTAGCCCTCGACCACACCGGGGACTTCATTTCGTTCAGGACGCGGAGCGCTCCAGCGAACGACGCCATGCCCGATTCTACCTCTTCCGCGGCCGATCGTTCACTGGGTGGATTCACCCCATACCAGGGTCTCGAGAACCCCGAGATCATCCAGCGGCGGCAACTCGATCGCCTCAAGGACGTGGCGGTGGCACAGATGAAGGCGGACGGCGTCTGAGGGGCTCCCGGAGATTCGGTCCACATCTGATGTAAGTTCTGCGGCACAATCCGAAGCGTCGGCCAGGAGGGTGTGCCGGGAAGCCGAAACGGTTGTCGGCCGGGCAGATGACGGCGGTGTTGCAGCAGGTCGCGGAGGGCCTGCCGCCGTCGCCCGCCGACATCGATGCGGGCACGGTCCGCTGGGGACACGAGGTGTCCGTCGGGTACTTCCCGCAGGACGCGACCGGTCTCATCAACGGCGGCTGCGAGAAGTGTGAAAAGGCCGTCCAGCGAAAGCGATGCACATGATCAGGATTACCGACGACATCGTGATCGACGATCGAGAGATCTCGGAGCGTTTCGTCCGCGCGTCCGGTCCCGGTGGGCAGAACGTCAACAAGGTCGCGACGGCCGTCGAGCTGCGCTTCGACATACGCCGGTCGTCGCTCCCGTCCACCGTGAAGCTGCGCCTGATCGCGCTCGGCGGACAGCGGGTGACCGACGACGGCGTGCTGCTCATCGACAGCCGGGTGCACCGTACGCAAGGCCAGAACCGTGAGGCTGCGCTGGCTAGGCTCGTCGCGCTGATTGAGCGCGCCGCCCGGCGTCCGAAGACGCGGCGACCCACCAGGCCGAAGGCCGCCGCCCGCGAGAAACGTCTGGCGACGAAGAAGCGCCGGGGCACGCTCAAGGCCCTTCGGACCGGCAAAGCTGAAGAATAGAGCAGTGCGTCCGGGCCCTGAACCTGCGGGAGCCACCGCTCAGCCCGCGGTCCGCTATTGCTTCCGGCAGAAGTCGAGATGGCGCGCGAAGGTGCGAATCTCGCTCTCGTCCGCGGGAGAGCCGTTGACGTTCGCCGACGTGACGGGTGCCGACGGATCCAGATCCGGTCCGAACCAGATGCCGAACCGGGATCGGGTAGTGTCATCGCGGCACTCGATGAGGAGCATCGTTGTGACGCTCGGGACCGACTGGCGAGTCGGGACGGGCACGTTCACGCCAGGTCTTCCCAACTCCTATGCGTCGATGTCCGACGCCGTCGCTTGATTGCCCGGCGTCGAATGCGCGAGCCGGTCGCGCACCGTCTCTTTCGTCAGTTCGCCCTCCCACCGGCTGACAACGATCGTGGCGATGCCGTTGCCGACGACGTTCGTCAGGGCCCGGCATTCGCTCATGAACTTGTCGATCCCGAGCAGCAGCGCGAGCGCCTGGACGGGGATCTGCGGAACGACCGCCAGCGTGCCGGCCAGGGTGACGAATCCGGTACCGGTGACGCCCGAGGCGCCCTTTGAGGCAATCATCGCGAAGAGCAGCACGCGAAGTTCTTCGCCCCACGTCAGGTGGGTGTTGGTGGCCTGAGCCAGGAACAGGACGCACAGGGTCAGGTAGATGTTGGTGCCGTCCGTGTTGAAACTGTACCCGGTCGGGAATACCAGCCCGACGACGGAACGCGACGGGCCAAGACGCTCCAGCTTCTGCATCATGTCCGGGAGCACGGTTTCTGACGAGCTGGTGCCGAGCACGATCAGCAATTCGTCCTTGATGTAGGCGACGAAGCGGAAGATGGAGAATCCGCTCAGGTACGCCACGGGGCCCAGGATCACGACGAGGAACAGTGCGCTGGTCAGGTAGAACGTGCCGATGAGCTTCGCCAGGCTCGACAGCGATGTGATGCTGTACTTGCCGACGGTGAAGGCGATGGCGCCGAAGGCGCCGATGGGCGCGGCCTTGACGATAATCCGGATGATGCCAAAAAACACCTTGCCGGCGGCCGCGATGGCGCCGTTGATTCGCTGGCCGAGGGCCCCCAGCCTGGAAACGGCAAACCCGGTCAGGATGGCAATCAGCAGAACCTGGAGGACGTCGCCGCGTACGAACGCCCCGACAAATGTGTCCGGGATGATCGACAGCACACGCGGCACGAACCCGAACTCCCCGGCCGGCGGCACGTACGAGGAAATCGCCTTGGGATCCAGCGTCGCAGGATCGATGTTGAGCCCGGCGCCGGGCTGGACGATGTGCGCCACGACCATGCCGATCAGGAGCGCCAGCGTCGACACGACTTCAAAGTAGACCAGGGTCTTGACGCCGACGCGTCCCAGTTTCTTCATGTCGTTCATGGACGCAATGCCCTGAACGACAATGCAGAAGACGACAGGTCCGATCATCATCTTGATGAGCGCGACGAACCCGTCGCCCAGCGGCTTGAGGGCAGGCCCGGCCTGGGGATAATAATGGCCGAGCAGGGTCCCAAGTCCGATCGCGAACAGCACCTGAACGTAGAGGATCGAGTACCAGGGTCGACGCTGTGCCATGACGTGCTCCCAAAGGAATCGACGGTTCGCCACCCGTGCGCCGCGTGCCGAACGGGGCTCGACGTCAGTACGCCCGATTCAACGGCGGGGCGCCATCGACCAGCACCCGCACGAGGTTCTGCCACGCTGACCGACAGAGAAACGTGGCCGACTGGCGCGTGACGCCGGCGATGTGCGGCGTCAACAGCAGTCGCCTGGCGCCGTCGCCACGCAGTGCCAGGAGGGGATGATCGGCCGGTGGCGGCTCGGTCCCGTACACATCGACGGATGCGCCGCCCAGGTGTCCCCGCTCGAGCGCCCTCGCCAGGGCGCCCTCGTCGACGATGCCTCCGCGCGAGGCCTGGATGAGCGCCGCGCCGGGCTTCATCAAGCCGAGCTCGCGGTCACTGATGAGACCGGTGGTCGCCGGCAGCAGCGGCACGTGCAGCGAGACGATGTCGGATTCCTCGAGCAACCGGTCGAGCGGCATCGCCTCGGCCTCGAGCGACCGGGCCGCAGCGGGATCGCGTGGGGCGGGATCGTGGTAGCAGATTCGGCAACCCATGTTCCGAAATGCCGTGGCGACGGCTACGCCAATCGTACCGAAGCCGACGACGCCGGCGAGCAGGCCGTCGAGGCCGGAGAGGTTGTCGGCCAGCATCCGTGCCCGGAACGCCACGTAGTTTCCTTGCTTGATTTCCGCGTCCGCCCACGCGAAGCGCCGCATCAGGACGGCGGCCGTGGCGATCGCGTGCTCCGCGACGGCGCGATTGCTGCCCCCGGGCACGTTGGCAACCGGGATGCCGGCGGCTTCCAGTGCCGGGCGGGTGAGCCGATCGAGGCCCGCGCCCGTGATCTGCACGAGCCGAAGGCGCGTCCCCGCGAAGATCGACGCGGGAAGCGGCACGCCGACGGCGGGGATGATCAGGCCGTCCGCCTCGCGGATGACAGTCTGGAGGTCGGCGTCGGCCGGGCTTCGGTAGATCACGTCGATCGAGGAAGGCGGCAGGGCGTCGGCCCGTTCGAAATCCGCTCGTGGCCGGAGGCTGAGGACGGTGATGCTCATGGTGTCTCTGGAGCGTTCTGGATCATCGGCTCCTTCGTGGAGACCGTGATGTCAGGAATGGGGAAGAAGCAGAGCAACAGGAGTGGCGTGGTCCCGGTATTGTGCGTGACGTGCGGTTCTCCGGGTGGCACCAATATCGTGTCGCCCGCCGCCACATGCTGTTCGCGGCCGGACGCCGACGTGCAGCCTGTGCCTGCCAGCACGAAGATGCACTCCTCGCAGGTGTCGTGCTGGTGCGCGCCTCGCGGCGTGGACCCGGGTTCGGGCACGGGAATCTCGACCAGGCGAAGCGTCAGACTGGCAGCGCCCGTCGCGGACGAGACGAGATCGAGGGCGCTGCGTCCGGGCAACCCCATCCGGCGGGCCTCCGATTGGCGAAAGACTCGAGCCATCAGGGCTCGCTGGTAAAGGGCGCGGGCGCGTCGCCGCGCCGGGCGTCGACATCCGCGAGCTGACGGAAGACCTCGTCGGCTCTGGCGGCGATGGCGTCGGCGATGGCGCCGACCATCCGGTCGGCATTCGCGACGCTGGCGCCCTGCGGGCTGCCGTACCATCCCGAGGGCGCAATGTCGCGCACGTCGGTCAGGACGGGTTGGAACGCGCGGGTCCGGCGCAGGGTATCCATGCTGCGGCCATGCTGGCGGTCCGACGAGTCGCCGATCCGATCCAGGTGCACTAGATCCGGCCGAAACGCGAGCACCGCCAGCGCTTCGATCTCCCCGCCGTGCGTGAGGCCGTTGAATTCCTTGCCGAACATCTCTTCGGCGACGTAGCACGCCTGGACGGTGACCACGCGCATCCCGACCTGGCGGTGGATGGCCTCCGCCGCCAGCGCGAGTGGCGCGATGTTGCCTTCGTGCCAGTTGAGCATCAGCAACTCGCGAGCGCCGTGCTTGGCCGTCGAGGCGCACGTCTCGGTCACCAGCCGGATATAGGTGTCAGGTGACAGCGAGATGGTGCCCTCGTACGCCATGTGCAATGGCGTGACGCCGAGCGGGCCGCCCGGCAGCACCAGACCGCTCATGCGCTCGGCCACCGCGTGGGCGATGACCATGGCGGCATAGATGTCCGTCCCGGAGGGCAGATGCGGGCCGTGCTGCTCGACGCTGCCGGCCGGCAGGATGACCAGCGGTCGGGCCCGCAACTGCGCGGCGATCTCTGGCTGCGTCAGTTCGATGAAGTAACGGCTAGGCAACATCTGCGCCTCGCGCCGAGGCGCGTGACCGCGCTTCGTCTATCACGTCGGCGACGCGGACCGTCTGGCCGCTTCGCTCCACCGACCGCAGCGCCGCGTAGACGACGGCGAGCGCGACGTTGCCGTTGTGCGCGTTGAGCTCTCCCGACACGCCGCTGCGGCAGGAAGCGGCGAACATCTCCAGTTCGGCCTGGAACATGTCGCTTTCGCGAATCGCGATCGGCTCACGGCTGCCGTAGCCGAGCTTCCCGCGCTGGATGTAGAGGGTAGAGGTCTTGTGCAGCTGGTCGGGTGTGTCCCACGTGCCGAAGTCGATCTCGAAGTGCATCAGCCCCTTCGAACCGAAGACGCGCACGGCGAACACGCCCGGCGAGGTCCAGCACGATCCGACATAGCCGACCTTGCCGTCAGCGAACTTCAGCAGCGTCATCGACTGGTCATCTACCTCCGCCCCCACCGGCGAGAGTTTGGATGCCATGGAACTGGCCTCGGCAATGTCCCCGCCCAGGTAGTGCATGACGTCGAACTGGTGAATCGCCAGCTGCGACAGCGGGCCGCCCGGCGCCCGATCCTTGTACCAGCGCCACGTGCTCGGCGTCAGCTCCAGTGCCCGCTCGTTGGAAAAGTTGGCCTCGAGAAACGCCACCCGCCCGAGCTCGCCCGCATCGATCGCCTCGCGGATCTGACGGATGCCGGCCATCAGGCGCGCGGAATGGCCGACCGTCACGGTGACGCCGTACCGCTCCTCGAGCGCCGCGATCTCGAGGCCGTCCTCGAGCGCGCTGGCGATCGGCTTCTCCGTGTAGACGTGCTTGCCGGCCGCGGCGACGGTGCGGGCGAGCGGCAGGTGCTGTTCGTTGGGCACCGTGAGCACGACGCCGGCAATGCGCGGATCGGCCAGCATGGCCTCCAGCGTCGGCGACGCCGCGATGCCGGTCTCGCGTTCGAACGCGGCGCGCTTCTCCCCGGTGCGGCTGTAGGCCGAGAGGATGGTCAACTGATCGGACTTGCGGGCGGCGCGGGTCAGGACCTTGGCCCAGCGGCCAAGCCCGACGATGCCGACGCCGACGGGGGGAGCAGCCATACGCGCCTCGCTTCAGGGAGTCCGGCCGGCCGTGGGCCGGGAACGGGATGTTGCGAACCTGACAGATATGGTGATACGGTATTACCGTATGACTGGCATGTCAAGCTCTTCGGCCGCCAGCGGCGGCGCCGGCCGCCTGCCCGATCGGCCGGCCATGCCCCTCATCCAGCGCGCCGCCGCGCCGCTGCGGGCCCAGGTCCTGGACCACCTCCGCCACCAGATCATCACCGGGCGGCTGGCTCCCGGCGCGCGCCTGATCGAGCGGGAACTGATCGCGCTCACCGGCGTCTCCCGGACGGTCATCCGCGAGACCCTCCGGCAACTCGAGTCCGAGGGCCTGGTCGCCATGATTCCGAATAAGGGCCCCGTCGTCCGTGCCCTGACGTCGGCCGAGGCGCAGGACCTCTACGCGATCCGGGCCGTGCTCGAGGGTTTGGCGGCCCGGTTGTTTGTCGATCACGCACCCGATGCCCAGGTGGCACGGCTCGACGCGGCGCTGGATCTCGCCGCCCGGGCGTACCGGGGCGGTGACGCGGACCAGGTCCTGGACGCCAAGAACCACTTCTACGACGCGCTGTTTGAGGGCGCCGGCAGCGAGACCCTCTCGTTGATGATTGGCACGTTGCACGGCCGAATCCGGCGCTGGCGGGCGCTCGGTCTCGGCCATCCGCGCCGGTCTGACCGGCGCTCGACTCAGAGCATCAGGAATCTGCGCGCCATGGTCGCGGCCGTCCGCAGTCGTGACGGAATGCGTGCCGAACGGATCATCCGCGATGAAGTCACGCAGGCGGCTGCTGAGGTCACGCGCCTGCTGTCGGGGGATGGCTTGGATGCGGGAAGTCCCAAGACCCGGCCGGCGGGACGGCCAGCCGGCGGCGGAGTGGTCCGGCGGCGCCGCGAGTGAGGAAGACGGGGGGCCCGGGGCGAAGATACTCAACGCACGGAAGCCCCGGGATTAACGAGGAGGAGTGAATGGCAACGCAGTTCATCGTCCACGACAAGGCCGATACGGTCGGCGTCGTGGTGGTCGAAGATGTGCAGCCCGGGCGGGTGCTCTCGGGCTGGATCATGGAAACCGACGAGACGGTGTCGCTCGAAGCACTCGACGCCGTGCCGCTGGGACACAAGATTGCGCTGCGCGATCTGAAGACGGGCGACACGGTCCTCAAGTACGGCCACGACGTCGGGCGGACCGTCGCCGACATCGGACGCGGCCATCACGTACACACCCAGAACCTGAAGACGAAGAGGTGGTGAGATGAGCCGCTACCAGTTTCAAGGCTACCGGCGCGAACACGGCCGGGTCGGCATCCGTAATCACGTCGTCATTCTGCCCCTCGACGATCTCTCGAACGCCGCGGCCGAGGCCGTCGCGAACAACATCAAGGGCACGCTGGCGCTGCCGCACGCCTACGGGCGCCTGCAGTTCGGCGAGGACCTGGAGCTCTTCTTCCGCACGCTGATCGGCACCGGCGCCAACCCGAACGTTGCCGCCTGCGTCGTCATCGGGATCGAGCCCGAGTGGACCAGCCGCATCGTCGAGGGCATCGCGAAGACGGGCAAGCCGGTCGTCGGCTTCGCGATTGAGCAGCACGGGGACATCGAGACCATCGCGTCCGCGTCCCGCAAGGCCAAAGAGTTCGTCCAGTGGGCGTCCGAGCTGCAGCGCGAGACGTGCGCGATCGAAGAACTGTGGGTCTCGGTCAAGTGCGGCGAGAGCGACACCACGTCCGGCTTGGCGTCCTGCCCGACGGTCGGCAACCTAATCGACAAGCTCGACCCGCTGGGCGTGACCTCCTGTTTCGGCGAGACAACGGAGTTGACCGGCGCCGAGGTCGTGTGCGCCAGCCGCGCCGCTACCCAGGCGGTGTCCGACAAGTTCATGGGTGTGTTCCGCGCGTACCAGGACGTCGTCGAGCGGCACAAGACCAATGACCTGTCGGATTCCCAGCCGACCAAGGGCAACATCGCGGGCGGCCTGACGACGATCGAGGAGAAGGCGTTCGGGAACCTGCAGAAGATCGGGCGGCGGACGAAGTATATCGACGTGCTCAAGCCGGCCGAGGCTCCTGCCGGCGGCGCCGGGCTGTACTTCATGGACACCTCGTCGGCGGCCGCCGAGTGCATCACGCTGCAGGCCGCCGCGGGCTTCGCCGTCCACCTGTTCCCCACGGGTCAGGGCAACATCATCGGCAACCCGATCGAGCCCGTCATCAAGCTGACGGCCAATCCCCGGACGGCCCGCACGATGGGCGAGCACGTCGACCTCGACGTGTCGGGTATTCTGCGGCGCGAAATGACGCTGGACGAGGCGGGCGATCGCCTGATCGAGATCACCCTTCGCACGTGCAGCGGGCGGCTGACCTGCGCCGAAGCCCTCGGGCACCGCGAGTTCGTGCTGACGAAGCTCTATCCGAGCGCATAGAAGCGAGGCATCGCATGTCATCGACAGAACAGATCGGGCAGTCTCAACCCAATGCCGGCCGCGGGATGGCTCGCGGCCTGACGTTGTTGACCTTCAAGTGCGAGGGGGCCTGCCGCCTGGGCGTCAAGACGGTGCTCGGCATCCTCGACGTGCCGGACGCCGCACGGCGTCTCGGCGTGCTGGCCCCGTCCGACATGGACGAACTGCTGCAGAACGAGGACGGCATCCGGCTCCAGCGTCTTGTCGAGACGGCGCTGGAATCGGCCGCCGCCAGACCGGCGTTTCTCGATCCGGCGGGCATCGAGTACGGACCGGTCGTGAACCGTCCGGAGAAGATCCTCTGCGTCGGCCTCAACTTCCGGCAGCACGCGGCGGAAATCGGGAAGCCCGCTCCGCCATTCCCAGTGGTGTTCGGGAAGTTCAACAACGTACTCAACCATCACCAGGGCGTCATCACCTTGCCGGTCGAAGCCGCGACCAAGTTCGACTACGAGGCGGAGCTGGTGATTGTCATGGGCCGGCGGGCGCGGAATGTCACCGAAGCCGACGCGCTGGACTACGTCGCGGGCTACTGCACGGGCAACGACTTCTCGGCTCGAGACGCCCAGAGCCTGCCGGGAGGCCAGTGGCTCCTCGGCAAGACGTCGGACGGGTTCGCCCCTCTCGGGCCCTACCTGGTGACCGCGGACCAGGTGGATCCGGACAACCTGCGCATCGAGTGCCGCGTGAATGGCGAGACGCGGCAGAACTCGAGCACGAACGACTTCATTTTCACGCCGCGGCAGGTCATCAGCTACATCTCTCGCTTCCTGACGCTCAAGGCGGGCGACATCATCTTCACCGGCACGCCCCAGGGCGTCATCCTCGGCTACCCGGCAGAGCGCCAGGCCTGGCTTAAAGCGGGCGACACGGTGGCGTGCAGCGTGGAGAAGCTCGGCGAGCTGGAATTCCGGCTCGCGTAAGTCCTGAAGGCGGGAGTGCAGCCCCTAGCGCCTCGCGCCTTCCATTACGCCATCAGCAGCGGGTGCTCCAGGAACCGCCGCAGCGTCTGCAGGAAGCGCGCGCCGCTGGCGCCGTCGGCCACGCGGTGATCGACCGCGAGGGTGGCCTTCATCCGGTAGCCAATCGCCAGTTCGCCCTCCACGACCACCGGTACCTGCTTCACCGTCCCGACGGCGAGGATCGCGGCCTCGGGCGGGTTGATGATGGCGGAGAACTCGTCGATGCCCAGCATGCCGAGATTGGAGATCGAGAACGTGGCGCCCGTGTACTCGCTCGGCTGCAGCTTGCGGGCGCGGGCACGATCCGCGAGCGTCCGCGCCTCTTCGGAGATCTCCTCGAGCGGTTTCAGATCCGCATCCCGGATCACCGGGGTGATCAGCCCTTCATCGAGCGAGACCGCCACGCCGATGTGGACCCGCGTGAACTGCTTCACGTGGTCGCCCGCGAACGACGCGTTGATGTCCGGGTGCTGCCGGAGCGCCAGGGCCGTCGCCTTGATGATGATGTCGTTGATCGAGATCGACGACTTCTGGTCGCGCAGCGCCTTGTAGGCGTCCCACACGCGGTCCATCGCCACTTCGATGGTCAGGTAGAAGTGCGGCACCGGGCCCTTGCTCTGGACCAGGCGCTTGGCGATCGTGCGCCGCATCGCGGAGAGTTCGACATCCTGCGATTCGGGTTCCTGGGCGCGCGCCGTCACCATGGCCAGCGAACGCGATCGCGGGGCCGCGGCCCCATGTGTCGCGACGGGGGCCGATGCGCCCGCGACCATCGCCTCCTCGACGTCCCGCTTGATGACGCGGCCCTGGGGGCCGCTGCCGCGGAGTACGTTCACATCGAGGCCCGCTTCGGCAGCCATGCGCAGCGCCAGCGGCGAGGCCTTCAGCCCCCGGCCACCGGGCGCGGGCGCCGGAGCGGCGGCTGCCGCGGGTCGAGGCGGGGCGGGTGCCTGCGCGGCGGGCGGAGCCGCCGGCACCACCGCCGGGGCGGCGTCGGCCGCCGGCAGGAGGGCCGTGATGTCCTCGTCCGCGGTCCCGATCACGGCGATCTGCTGGCCGATCTTCGCGAATTGCCCCTCGGCGATCACCAGCTTCCGGATGATGCCGCTGGTATACGCCTCCATCTCGACGGTGGCCTTGTCGGTTTCCACCTCGGCCAGCGCCTGGCCCGTCTCAATGGCGTCGCCCTCCTTCTTGATCCACCGGAGGATGCGTCCCTCCTCCATGGTGTCGCTCAGCTTGGGCATGACAACTCGGGAAGCCATATCGTCAATCCTCGTGGGAACTGGGGTCCTGAACTAGTCCAAGTACAGCACGTCGCGCACGGCCGCCACCACCCGCGCCGGCGACGGCATCGCCAGGTGCTCCAGGTTCTTGGCGTACGGCATCGGCACGTCCGCGCCCGTCACGCGCGTGACGGGCGCATCCAGCTCGCCGAACGCGGCCTGCTGGATCTGGTAGGAAATCTGCGAGCCGATACCGGCGTACGGCCAGCCTTCTTCAACAATCACGCAGCGGTTCGTCTTCCGCACCGACTCGATGATCGGCGCCTCGTCGAACGGACGGAGCGTGCGCGGGTCGACGACCTCGCAGCTGATGCCGTCTGCCGCCAGCGTCTCGGCCGCCTTGATGGCCACGCTGACCATCTTCGACCACGCCACGATCGTGACGTCCGTGCCGGGCCGTTTGATATCGGCCACGCCGATCGGGACCAGGTATTCGCCCTCGGGCACCTCGCCCTTCGACCCGTAGAGCGTCTCGCCCTCGAAGAAGATCACGGGGTCGTCATCCCGGATCGCGCTCTTCAGCAGGCCCTTGGCGTCGTACGGGGTGGCGGGCGCCACGACCTTCAACCCGGGGACGTGCGCGTACCACGACTCGAGCGACTGCGAGTGCTGCGCCGCGAGCTGGTGCGCCGCGCCGCCGGGGCCGCGCACGACCATCGGGATCTTGTACTGCCCGCCCGACATGTAGAGCAGCTTGGCTGCGCCGTTGATGATCTGGTCCATCGCCAGCAGCGAGAAGTTCCACGTCATCATCTCGATGATCGGCCGCAGGCCCACCATCGCCGCGCCGACGCCGACGCCGGCAAACCCCTCTTCGGTGATCGGCGTGTCGATGATGCGCTGCTCCCCGAATTCCTGGAGCAGGCCCTTGCTGACCTTGTACGCGCCCTGGTACACGCCGACTTCCTCGCCCATGAGGAAGACGTTCGGATCGCGCCGCAGCTCTTCGCGCAGCGCCTGGTTCAATGCATCGCGGTAGGTGATGACGGGCATGATTACGCTTCGCTCCGGCGGTAGGGGCCGTACGGCTCCGAGTAGACATCGCTGTAGAGATCGTCGGCCGACGGCTCCGGGCTCGCGTCGGCGAACTGGATCGCCTTCTCCACCTCGGCCCGCGCCTGCGCATCGAACTGCTCGAGGCCGGGCTGGTCGATGAGTCCCGCCGCCAGCAGATGCCCGTAGTACGCGCGGATCGGATCCTGCTGTTTCTGCGCCTCGACCTCTTCCTTGGTGCGATAGTGGCCGTGCACCGGGTCCGACATCGAGTGGCCCATGAACCGATAGCAGCGCGCCTCGATCAGGGTCGGCGCGTTCTCGGTCCGCGCGCGGGTCACCGCGCGGTCCACGCAGTCGCGCATCGCCAGCACGTCCATGCCGTCCACGGTCTCGCTCGCCATGTCGTACGCGCACGCCCGTGCCGCCACGTCGTAGATGGCCGACGCGCGCTCGATGGACGTCCCCATCCCGTAGCGGTTGTTCTCCACGATGTAGATGCAGGGCAGCTTCCACAGGGCCGCCATGTTCAGCGACTCGTGGAAGGCGCCGATGTTGACGGCCGCCTCGCCGAAAAACACCAGCGTCACATCGTCCTTCTTCTGGTACTTGCTGGCGAAGGCCACGCCCGTCGCCAGCGGGATGTGGCCGCCGACGATGCCGTGCCCGCCCATCATGCCGACCTGGCGATTGAACAGGTGCATCGACCCGCCCTTGCCGTGGGACACGCCGTCCCGGCGCCCGAACAGTTCGGCCATCACGCGCCCCGGCTCGCAGCCCTTGACGATGGCGTGCACGTGCTCGCGGTAACCGGTGAAGATCTTGTCGTCCGGCCGCAGCACCGAGAGCGCGCCGATGGCGACAGCTTCCTGCCCGATGTAGAGATGGCAGAACCCGCCGATCTTCTGCAGGGCGTACATCTCGGCGCACTTCTCCTCGAAGCGCCGCCCGAGCAGCATCTGATAGAGCATCTCGGTGAGCTTGGCCTTCGGGGTCGAGGCCAGCTGTCGAGTCACGTGTTCCGGAACGCTTGCGGTGGCCATTGCTGCTGTCTGTCTCCTCGTGTCGGGTGCGGGCGGTGCCGGCGGCGCCGCGCCGCCGGCGCCGCGCTTACCCGTTGACCGGCGGCTGGCCGGCTTCGTCGAACGCGTTGGCTTGTTCGTGGGCATGATAGGAACTTCTCACCAGCGGGCCGCACTCGACGTGCCCGAATCCCAGGTTCACCGCCGCCACGCGCAGCATCTCGAACTCGTCCGGGTGGTAGTACCGCGTGACGGGCAGATGCGACGCCGACGGGCTCAGGTACTGGCCGATCGTGATGATGCCGACGCCCACCTCACGAAGGTCCGCGAGCGTCTCCATCACCTCAGGCCACTGCTCGCCCAGGCCCACCATCAGGCCCGACTTCGTGGGAATGGACGGGGCGTACGTGCGGGCGCGACCCAGCAGTTCGAGCGCGCGCGGATAGCGGCCGCCCGGCCGGGCCATGCGATAGAGGCGCGGCACCGTCTCGGTATTGTGATTCAGGACGTCCGGGCCGGCGTCGAGTACCGTGCGCAGCGCGCCTTCCTCACCCTTGAAGTCGGGGATGAGCACCTCGATCCGGCACGCGGGACGCTCGCGGCGGATGGCCCGAATCGTCTCGGCGAAGATGCCGGATCCCCCATCGGGCTGGTCATCGCGATCGACGGACGTAATCACCACGTAGTTCAACTGCATCCGGCCGACCGCAGTGGCGACGCGTGCCGGTTCCTCGCGATCCAGGCTGGGGGGCTTGCCGTGCTGGACGGCGCAATAGCCGCAGGCGCGGGTGCAGACGTCGCCGAGGATCATGAACGTGGCCGTCCCGTGGTGCCAGCACTCGCCGATGTTGGGGCAGTGCGCTTCCTCGCAGACCGTGTGAAGGCCCTCGGTGCGCATCACGTCCTTGAGGCGGAGGTAGTTGGGTGAGCCGGGCGCCCGCACCTTCAGCCACTCGGGCTTGCGCGCCTGGGGGCGGACGAGTTGAACCGGGATTGCCGTCGTCATACGTTTGTGTCAGCGACACGCACGGAGCCGCCCCCATGAACCCGCATACCCGGCGTGCGCCGGGCGTGATGGGGGCACGGACGTGCGGAACTGGCTCGCAGTGGGGCGCCAAATTCCGATCATAACACTATCCGGACAGCCGGAAAGGGAAGCGCAGCCACTGCTATACTTTAGCCGGGGCCAGGCCCCCCCCACGAACAGGCGAGTGACCACGAGCGAGGTGCAGCCATGGCGTTAGCTGGATTGTCGGTGACGTGGCTCGGACACGGGACGTTCCTGATGACGTCGCCCGGCGGGCGCCGCCTGCTGATCGACCCGTGGCTGGACGGCAACCCGTCGTGTCCGCCCGAGTACCGGACATCGGTGGGACCCGTGGACCTGATCCTGGTGACACACGGGCATTTCGATCACGTGCATGATGCGGCGGCGGTGGCGAAGGCCACGGGCGCCACCGTGGTGGGCATTTTCGAACTGTGCGACTGGCTGGGGCGGAAGGGCGTCACGACGGCGTCCGGGATGAACAAGGGCGGGACGCAGGAGCAGTGCGGCATCCGGATCACGATGGTGGACGCGCGCCACAGCTCGAGCTACGTGGATGACGGCGTAGTGACCTACCTGGGGGAGGCGGCGGGGTTCGTGTTGACGTTCGAGAACGCCTTGACGGTGTACTTCGCCGGCGACACGGCCGTGTTCGGCGACATGGCGCTCATCAGGGACCTGTATGCGCCCACGGTGGCGTTCCTGCCGATCGGCGACCACTTCACGATGGATCCCGCGGCGGCCGCCAAGGCGACGGCGCTGCTCGGGGTGAAGACGGTGATCCCGATGCACTACGGCACGTTCCCGGTGCTGACCGGCCGGCCGGCGCAGTTGCGCGAGCTCGTCGCGCCCCTCGGCGTCGACGTGCTGGAACTGGTTCCCGGCATCCCGATCTAATCCCGGGGCTCACAGGCGTGGAGCATCTTCGCCCCGGGCCCGGGTGGGGATGAATCTCCGTACGAACGTTCGTTCGTAATTGACCGCCGCGCGCCGGCTGGCCATAATGAGATCTACCCATGGCCACTGCCGCTCCAGCCCCCAGGATCACCCGGGAGACGTCTCCCGATCGGTACCGGCACTGGCGCCTCTCGTTCGACGGCGCCATCGCCACGCTTGCCCTCGCGATCGACGAGAACGCCACCACGGCGCCCGGCTACCGCCTCAAGCTCAACTCCTACGACCTCGGCGTCGATATCGAGCTCGCCGACGCCGTGCAACGCATCCGCTTCGAGCATCCCGAGGTGCGCGCCGTCGTCGTCTCCAGCCTGCGCGACCGCATCTTCTGCGCCGGCGCCAACATCTTCATGCTCGGGCTCTCGAGCCACGAGTTCAAGGTGAACTTCTGCAAGTTCACCAACGAAACGCGCTTCGCCATCGAGGATGCCAGCGCCCACTCGGGCCTGAAGTTCCTGGCCGCGCTCAACGGTATCTGCGCCGGCGGCGGGTACGAGCTGGCCCTGGCCTGCGACGAGATCGTGCTGGTGGACGACGGGAACTCGGCCGTGAGCCTGCCGGAGACGCCGCTGCTCGGCGTGTTGCCCGGCACGGGCGGCCTCACGCGCCTCATCGACAAACGGAAGGTCCGGCGGGACCTCGCCGACGTGTTCAGCACGGTCGCCGAGGGCGTGCGGGGCCAGCGGGCGGTTGACTGGCGCCTCGTGGACGCCGTCTACCCGAAGAGCCGGTTTGCCGAGTCGGTGGCGGCGCGCGCCGCCGCGCTGGCCGCCGGCTCGGACCGCCCCGCCGGGGCCGCCGGCCTGCCGCTCGGTCCGCTGCAGGTCGAGGCCGCCGGCGACGACGTCCGCTATTCCTCGGTGCGGCTGTCGATCAGCCGCGAACGGCGCATGGCCGAACTCGTGGTCGCAGGGCCGACCTCGCCGGCGCCGTCGAGCGCCGACGCCATCGTCGGGGAAGGCGACGCGTTCTGGCCGCTCCGCGTCTTTCGCGAGTGTGATGACGCGCTGCTGCACCTGCGGTTCAACGAGCCCGAGATTGGCACGGTCGTGCTGAAGACCGTGGGCGAGATAGACGGTGTGCTCGCGTACGACCGCCTGCTGGCCTTGAATCCCCAGCACTGGCTGGCCCGCGAGATCACGCTGTTCATCAAGCGTACGCTGAAGCGGCTGGACCTGACCGCCCGGAGCCTGTTCGCCGTGATCGAGCCCGGGTCATGCTTCGCGGGCTCGCTGTTCGAGCTGGCACTCGCCGCCGATCGGTCCTACATGCTGGATGACCCGGAGAGGCCGAGCGCCATCGCGCTCTCGCCGCTCAACGGCGGGCCGCTCCCGATGAGCAACGGCCTCACGCGGCTCGCGGCCCGGTTCCACGGCGAGCCGGCGCGCGTGGTTGCGGCGCTAGCCCATCCAGGCCCGTTCGACGCGGCGGCCGCGCTCGAGGCGGGTCTCGTGACCTCCGCACCCGACGACCTCGACTGGGACGACGAGGTCCGGATTGCCATCGAGGAGCGCGCGTCGATGTCGCCCGACGCCCTGACGGGCATGGAGGCCAACCTGCGGCTGGTCGGCCCCGAGACAATGGAGACCAAGATCTTCGGCCGGCTGACCGCCTGGCAGAACTGGATCTTCCAGCGGCCGAACGCCGTCGGCGAGCGCGGTGCGCTGAAGCTCTACGGATCGGACGTCCGACCGGAATTCAACTGGCGCCGGACGTAAACACTCCCGGAGTGAGTTCCAGGGCGCGGCGCCTGGAACTCACTCCGGGAGTGGTATTCAGGCGGTGAAGCGATGATTTCTGACGAGAAGATCCCGAACAACATCAACCTGAGCAGTGACAAGCGCCTGCAGCGGGCGCTGGAGCACTGGCAGCCGAAATACCTCGACTGGTGGCGCGCGATGGGGCCGCAGGGTTTCCAGGACCACCATCAGGTGTACTTGCGCACCGCCATCAGCGTGGACTCGAAGGGCTGGGCGCATTTCGACTACGTGAAGCTGCCGGAGTATCGCTGGGGCATCTTCCTGGCAGAACCGGAGCCGGACCGGCGCATTGGCTTCGGCGACTTCTTGGGCCAGCTCGCCTGGCAGAGCGTGCCCGGCGAGTTCCGCAATCAGCTGCGCCGGCTGATCGTGACGCAGGGGGATACCGAGCCGGCCAGCGTTGAACAGCAGCGGGCGCTCGGCGCGCGCTGCCCGAGCCTGTACGATCTGCGGAATCTCTTCCAGGTGAATGTCGAGGAAGGCCGCCACCTGTGGGCGATGGTATACCTGCTGCACTCGTACTTCGGCCGTGACGGCCGCGACGAGGCCGAGGCGCTGCTCGAACGGACCAGCGGGCACGCCGACCGCCCGCGGATTCTCGAGGCTTTCAACGAGCCCATCGAGAACTGGCTCGACTTCTTCATGTTCACGATGTTCACGGATCGGGACGGCAAGTCGCAGCTGATGTCGCTCTCCGAAAGCGCGCTCGATCCGCTGTCGCGCACCACGCGGTTCATGCTGACCGAAGAGGCGCACCACATGTTCGTCGGTGAGACGGGCATCGCGCGCATCCTGCAGCGCACCTGCGAACTGCTGACCGGTCAGCGCGGCGTCTCGGGCGACGTCCGTGCCCTCGGCGGCATCGACCTCCCGATGGTGCAGCGGCACCTGAACTTCTGGTTCAGCCGCAGCCTGGACCTGCACGGCGGCGAAGTCTCGACCAATGCGGCGGCCTACTTTGCCAACGGCCTCAAGGGACGCGCCAAGGAGGACCGACACGAAGATCACGTCGCGGCCGACGCCGTCTACCCGATGGTGGTGGTCGAGGACGGGCAGTGCCGGCGCCGCGACGTGCCGCTGCGCAACGCGATGAACGAGGTGTTGCGCGACTGGTACGTCGAGGACTGTGCCGCGGGAGTGGCGCGGTGGAACGCGCTCCTCGAGCGCCAGGGCCCATCGGATCGGCTCGTGGTGCCCGACCGGAAGTTCAACCGGCAGATTGGCATGTTCTCCAACGTGCGCTTCGACCCGTCCGGCCGGCCGCTGACGGAGGCCGAATGGACCGCCCGCCGGGACGAGTGGCTGCCGACCGGCGCCGATAAGGCGTACCTGTTGAGCATCATGGCGCAGCCCGTGTTCGAGCGCGGCGTGTACGCCAACTACATCGCGCCGCCGGCCAAGGGCGTCAATCAGCAGGCGGCGGACTTCGAGTACGTCAGGACAGAGAGTTAGGCGGAAGGGCAAAGGGCGAAGACGAAAGGGAAGGGGCGGAAGGCTGCCTGTCCCCCTTTGGCCTTTGGCCTTCCCCCTTCTCCCTGAAGGAGACATAGAACGATGGCGATCAAAGACCTCGGCCCCCTCCAGATGTACCTGAACGGTGAATGGACCGCGGCCGCCTCGGGCGCGACGCAGCCCGTTGTCAACCCGGCGACGGAAGAGGTCATCGCGTCGGTGCCCTCGTCGGGCCAGGCCGACGTGGATCGAGCGGTCGCTGCCGCTCGTGGGGCGCTCTCCGGCCCGTGGGGCATGCTCTCGGCGCGCGAGCGCGGCCGGCTGGTCTGGAAGCTCGGCCAGGAACTGTTGAACCGGGCCGACGAGGTCGGGCGCCTCGAGACGCTGCACAACGGGAAGCCGATCTTCGAGTCGCGATACGTGGATATTCCGTCGGCGGCCGAGTGCCTCGAGTACTACGCGGGCTGGGCCGACAAGGTGCACGGCGAGACGGTCCCGACGAAGGGCGCCTACCTGACCTACACGCTGCGTGAGCCCGTCGGCGTCGTCGGCGCCATCGTGCCGTGGAACTTTCCGCTGCTGCTGGCCGTGTGGAAAGTGGCGCCGGCGCTCGCGTGCGGGAACACGGTGATCCTGAAGCCCGCGAGCCAGACGCCGCTGACCGCGCTGGCGCTGGCGGAGATTGCCGCCGACATCGGGCTGCCGGCCGGGGTGCTCAACGTGATCACCGGGCGGGGCAGCGAGGTCGGGCCCATGCTGGTGGCCCATCCCGGCGTGGACAAGATCGCGTTCACCGGCGACACGTCCACCGGCCGCGACATCATGCGCGGTTCCGCGGACACCGTGAAGCGGATCACGCTCGAGCTGGGCGGCAAGTCGCCGAACATCGTGTTCGCCGACGCCGATCTCGAAGCGGCCGTCCGCGGGGCGACGATCGGCATCTTCTACGGGAAAGGCGAGGTCTGCGCGGCCGGTTCGCGGCTCCTGGTGGAGAAGTCGATCAAGGCGGAGTTCCTCGACAAGCTCGCCGCGCGGACGAAGAAGATGAAGGCGGGGGACCCGCTCGACCCGAAGACGCGGCTGGGCGCCATCTCCTCGAAGGGCCAGATGGAGCGCGTCCTCTCGTACATCGAGACCGGCTCGCGCGAGGGCGGCACGCTGATCGCCGGCGGCCACCGGACCGACATTGGCACCGGCAAGGGCTACTTCATCGAGCCCACCGTGTTCGCCGACGTTACGCCCGACATGACCATCGCCCGCGAGGAGATCTTCGGACCCGTGCTGGCGGCCATCGAGTTCTCGGACGAGGCGGACGCCGTGGCCATCGCCAACCAGTCCCCGTATGGGCTGGCGGCGGCGGTCTGGACCCGGGACATCGGCAAGGCCCACCGGGTGGCGCGGGGCGTGCAGGCCGGGACCGTCTGGGTGAACACCTACAACGTCTACGACACCGCCGCATCGTTTGGCGGCTGCAAGCAGTCGGGTTTCGGGCGGGAAATGGGCGTGCACGCCCTCGAGAACTACACGCAGGTCAAGACGGTGATGGTGGATCTGGGGTAGGGGATAGGGCAAAGGCGACAGGGAACAGGGGAACGGCGAAAGGCGAAAGGCCGACGGCGGAAGGCGGGTGTTTGCCCTTCACCCTTTGGCCTTTGCCCTTTCCCCTGTTCCCCGGCCCCGTCTTCCTCCCCGGCTGATTCTGCGCGTCGGTGGAAAACGAACCCGTCCCCGTGCTACGTTTGTCTATTCCGGAGTCGAGGAGGACTGGCAAGAATGGCGTTTATCATCTGCGAACCGTGCGTGGGGACCAAGGACACCGCGTGCGTCGACGTGTGCCCGGTCGATTGCATCCACCCGCGGAAGGATGAGCCCGAGTATCAGACAGCCGAGCTGCTCTACATTCATCCGGACGAGTGCATCGATTGCGGCGCGTGCGTCCCGGCCTGCCCGGTCGAGGCGATCTTTGCGCTGGACGAAACGCCGGAGAAGTGGAAGCATTTCATCGCCGTCAACGCGGAGTACTTCCAGAAGAAGTAACGGTACCGCCCCCCGGCGTGCCCGCTCGCGCCGACTGTGAGATTGCCGGTGGCCCGTGAAGGCGGCCGCCGGCGAGGACACGACATGGGTCTGATCGATCACAAGTTCTCGGACAACATCATCACCACCAATCTCGACGGCGTGATCGCGTGGGCGCGCAAGAACTCGCTGTGGCCGATGGGCTTCGGCCTGGCGTGCTGCGCCATCGAGATGATCGCGGCCGGCGGCTCGCGGTTCGACATCGCGCGCTTCGGGTCGGAGGTCTTCCGCGCGTCGCCGCGCCAGGCGGACCTGATGATCGTGGCAGGCACCGTGACGAAGAAGATGGCGCCGATTGTCCGCCGTCTGTACGACCAGATGCCCGAGCCGAAGTGGGTGATCTCGATGGGCAGCTGCTCGAACGCCGGCGGCCCGTTTCCGACCTACAGCGTCCTCCAGGGCGTCGACAAGGTCATCCCGGTCGACGTGTACATTTCCGGGTGCCCGCCGCGGCCCGAAGCCCTGCTCTACGGGCTGATGCGGCTGCAGGACCGGATCCAGAAGGAGAACACGGTGTTCCGCAAGGAGCGCGCGATTCGGCAGGGGGGCACCGATCCCATTCTCATCGAGGACCGCGCGTGATGTTGAGCAACCTCTTCCGGAAGCTGTTCCTCGTCGACCTCTGCAAGGGGCTGTGGCTGACGCTCAAGTACACGCCGCAGCCGGCCTTCACGTTCCAGTACCCGTCCGAGCGCCGTGCGGTCGCGCAGCGATTCCGGGGCGTCCTTCGGCTCCAGGTCGAGCCCGGCACCGGCGCCCCGACGTGCATCGTGTGCGACCAGTGCGCCAAGGCGTGCCCCGACGACCTGATTTCGCTCGGCGGTCATCGCGAACCTGGCCTGAAACTTAAGGTGCTGGACTACTTCGACTTCAACCTGTCGCGCTGCACGTTCTGCGGCTTGTGCTCCGAGGTCTGCCCGACGAAGCCGGTGAAGGCCCTGATCATGAGCGAGGACTATGAACTCGGCACGTACACCCGCGACGCGCAGATCATGCGCATCGACGACATGTACGACGGCGTGCCGATCGAGCAGTACACGCACTAATCCTGGGGCTCACTCGCGTTGAGCATCTTCGCCCCGGGCACGCGGGCTGACGCCCGCGCGCTACCTTCCCGGCGCATCATCGACCCAACGGAGCGCCGGGCTAGCTCCGGCCGGCGGGATCTCCGGGCCGCGCTCGGGCGTCAAACACGTCAGACCCATAGTCCTGGGGAGGTCCGATGCCCTCTCGCTCCCGCCCGATGACGGCGCTCGGGGCCGCGGTGGTCGTGCTCGGCCTGGCGGCCGGCGCCCGCGGCCTTGCGCAATCCGATACACCTGAACTCCAGCTCCAGCGCGCCCGCACGTTCTACGGAAACGGGCAGTACCTGGAAGCCCTGCCGATCTTCGGCGAGCTGGCGCAAGCCGAAGCCGAGGCCGTCCGGGTTCCGGCCACGCTCGGCGTGCTGCAGTCGGCGCTGCGCGTGGCGCGGTTCGACCTGGCGAGGTCTGCCGCCGTGTCGCTCCGCCGCGAGCGCCCTGGCGACCCCGAGGTGCGGGCTTACTTTGGCGACGCGATGTGGGCATCCGGCCTGTTTGCCGAGGCCGACACGGCGTACCGGGAGGCATTCGCGATTGACGTCGGCAATGCCCGCGCCCACAACGGCCTGGCTCGAGTCCTGTCCGCACGGGTCCGTCACCAGGACGCTCTCGATCACGCGCTGACGGCCATTCGCCTGGCGCCCCAGGAGAGCGACTTCCACCATACCGTCGGTACGATCTATCACCGGCTTGGCCGGTACGCGGACGCCGCGGCGGCCTACGAGCGGTTCATGCGCCTCCTGCCGAAGGGAGAGCAAGACGAGCGGGCCATCTGGACGAAGTCCACGATCACGCAACTGCGCGCGTTTGGCGACGACGTACCCAACCAGTTCATCGCGGGCGGCGACCAGGTGCACGTGGTGCCATTCCGGCTGGTCAACGAGAAGGTCGTGGTCACCGCGCGCATCAACGGCGGACCGGACCTCGATTTCGTGGTCGACACCGGGGCCGAGTTGGCCACGCTGTCGCGCCGGACGGCCGAGCGGCAGGGCGTGACGCCAATTGCCTTCACGGTCAGTGCCGGCGTGGGAGAAGTTGGCCTGCGGGGCCTGCAAATCGGCCGCCTCGATACGCTGGAGTTCGGCGGCCTCAAGGTGCGGAACGTGCCGTGCATCATCAAGTCGCCCGCGCTCCTCGACCTGCCCACGCCTGAGCGCGAAAGCCTGTCGCCGCTGGCGCTGGGCCTGTCGATGGCCGTCGATTACCAGCGCCGGACGATCACACTGGCCAAGCGGCTGCCGGCGGACCCCGAGCCGGCCGACGAGACGATGCCGCTGTGGCTGAGCCGTCTCGCTACGGTGCGAGGCACGGTGGGCGACGGGCAGCCGCGCAGCTTCGTCGTGGATACCGGCGGCCAGGTCATTTCGATCAGCACCGACACCGCGCGGGCACTCCCGATCGACCCCGGCATGAGGAAGATCGCGCTGAAGGTGTACGGGGCTTCCGGCTGGGACCGCGAGGCGTACCTGCTGCCGGGCGTCGACCTGGCATTCAACGACATCCGGTTCAACCGGCTCTCGGTCGTCGTGCTCAACCTGCGTGCGCCCAGCATCCTCCTCGGCTATGACCTGGGCGGCATCGTCGGCCACCAGTTCCTCAGCCGGTATCACGTGTCGTTCGACCTCGATCGCGCCGAACTCCGCCTCCGGAAGACGGCCCCACCGCTCTGAAGACACGAACACCCCGGGGCCGGCACGCGCCGGCCCCGGGGTGTCACGATCCTGGTCTAGCCGTGGGCCTCTTCTGGCCTGATCCTGCCGACGGCAGACCGTTGATCACGTGTCACGGACCTGAAGGTCCGTGACACGTTCTGCTGAACCGATTCCCTTCCGGCCACTAGAAGTCGTACCCAATCCAGAACTGGAACCGCGCGTGGCGGAATGCCTGGCTGCCGCCGGACGAGGCGAACAGGACGTCTTCGTACTGGGAGTTGAACAGCGTCCGCCACGACCAGTCGAAGTGGAACGGGAAGCCCAGCGCGTAGGTCTGGACACCCAGGCCGTATGACGCCCGGCCGTCGACCAGCCGGAAGCCGGACACTTGCGTCGGCGGGCCGTACACCGGCACGTACAGCCCGGTATCCGGATCCGTGTTGTAGCCGAGCAGCGGCGTGTAGGTCTTGGTGTCGCTCGCCGAGAACTGGTAGCCCTGACCGGGGAACCAGGCGCCGCCCACGTTGAAGTAGAACACGCCGCGGATCCCGCCCATGATTCCGACTGGCGTGGCCATGGCCTCGACCAGCGGGAACCTCAACTCGGCGTCCGCGAACCATGCGTTCGATCCGATGAATTGCAGGTAGTCGTACCCGCGCATCTCGGAGTTGCCGCCGAAGTACGAGTAGCTCGGCGTCGAGCCCCAGCTATGGAACCCCTTCGCGCGCACGGCGAACACGCCGTTGCTGGCGAGCTTGAAGTAACGGCGGACGTCGCCATCGACCGTCTGCCACGAGAGGCCCTTCGAGATGGGCGGCGCGGCTTCGTAGTTCAACCGGAACGTCCGGCCCGAGAGCGGGCCATATTCGCGGAAGACCGTGGTCTCCTGGACCACGGCGACATTCAGGGGAGCGAACCACCCGGTACGGAACAACGACTGTCCGTACGCGGCCTGCTGGTATCCGTTCGAGTAGTCCTGCAGCGCCGGGTCGTTGTAGCTCTCCTTGATGTACGCGAACCCGCCGGACAGTTCGAAGCGCGTGTACTTGCTCAGCGGATAGATGGCAAACACCGTGGCGCCGCGCATCGACCGCGTCGACGTGGCCTGGCTCCGGTCGATGTACGGATCGTAGATCGGGTCGTAGTACAGCCCGGAGAGCTGGGCGTAGTAGAACTCGTCCTGCCAGTAGCCCTGCAGGGCGTACTGCAGCCGGTGCTCGAGGTTGGTGACCGACATGCCGAACTGGCGGTACTGCGACATCGACCCGATCATCAGGTCGATCCGCTTGTCGCCCAGCACGTCGGTGAAGGACACGGCCGTGCCGCCGAAGAAGTTCCCCCCGCTCGTGACACCGACCGCGATCGGCGGCATCCCGTCGAGGAACAACTTTTCCCACGAGCCCTTCTTCTTCGAGTTCTCGCGGATGAGCGTGTGGCTCAGCGGCGCCTGGAAGTCGATCACGGGGCCGGGCGCGCCGAAGTCGCTCGAGTTGGTGTCCAGGACCGGTTCCTTGCGATCCAGCATGTAGACGCCGTAATCGCCCTTGGCATACGCGACGAAGGCCGTCCGCGTGGTGGAGCCGTCACGGAGGATGGCGGGCGAGAAGGCGCCGCCGATCACGTCCGTCCACTGCTTGAGCTCGCCGGTCTTCAGGTTCAGCGTCCACAGGTTATAGATGCCGCCGTTGCGGGCCACCTCGGGATCGACGGCCTTGTTGGGATCGGTGGCCGTCGACGGAAAGATGATCGTCTCCGCGTCGACGAAGCGCGCCGCCGCGTCGTCGTGCGTGCCGAACGTCAACTGGGTCTTCTTGCCCGAGACGAGGTCGAGCTTGAAGATCTTCTCGTTGCCGCTGATCCGCGCCAGGTACACCATCGACTTGCCGTCGGGCGCGTAGGTCGGCGCGTAGTCCGCGAAGTCGTCCTTCGTCAGGTTCTCGACGTTGCCGGTGTCGATCTCCACGCTGAAGATGTCCGTGATCCCGTCCCGGATGGCCGAGAACGCCAGCTTCTTGCCATCTGGCGAGAACGTCGGCGATTCCGGCTCGTCCACGGTGTTCAGTTCGAGCCGCTTCTCGATCCGGCGGCTGATGACGTTCTGGATGATGATCGTCTTGAACTTCTCGCGCCGCACCACGTACGCGAGGCGGTCACCGGCCGGCGCCCAGCCCATCCACGGCACCGACACCCAGCGTTCGCCCGGCATGACGATGTAGTCGAATCCCATGCCCTGGTCGAACCCGGGCGTGAGGTTCCGGATCACCTTGCCGTCCTTCGCCGAGACCAGCACGAGGTCGAGCGCCATGTCCTTGCGGTTGACCGTGGCCATCGCCAGCAGGTCGCCGGAGGGCGAGGGCTCCACGCTGAACCCGTCCATGAACGACGTGCGTTCGGGCTTCGGCGCGTAGTTCTTGCCGAATTCGAGCGGCGTGTCCTTATCGCGGAACGGCTTGAAGCGTGCCTTCAGGTACTTGGTGAAGAGCTGGTCGAACTCGTCGCCGTCCACCTGGAACGCCGTGACGTACGCGCTGTCGCCGCCGCCCACCACGTTCCGGCGCATCGAGAAGAGGAACTGGCGCATGCCTTCCTTGCCCCACTTCGACTCGATGAACTCGAACGCGGCGTGGCCGAGGTTGTACACGAGGCGCGGGTTGTCCGTCTCGCCGTACCCCTCCATCCGGCTGAGTTTGGGGATGATGTCCGCCACCGCGGCATCACGCACCGTCATCAGGTCGATCGGCCGCCAGGTGCCGGTCATGTAGTCCGACAGGCCCTCGGCCACCCACAGGGGTGTGGACTGGCGGATGAGCGACTGCGGGATGATGTCGAACTCGAAGATATGCGTGAGCTCGTGGACGATCAGGTGGTACAGGAGATCCGGCGGGCTGTCGAGCGGCAGCAGCATGCGGTTGCGCGTGGGCTCGGCAAACGCGCCCACGCCTTCGCGGGCCTCGCCCGGGATCACGTTCTCCTGCTCGAACTCGCTGTGCGTCTTGAAGATGATCAGTGGCACCTTGAACGCGAGGTCGTGCTTGAGGTCCGCGCTGATCTGCTGGTACGCGCTCTCGGCATACGCGGCCACGCGTTCGAGGTGCTTCTCCTCGGCCGAGTAGTAGTAGATCTCGAAGTGGTCCGTCTTGTAGATGCTCCAGTCGAACTTGTCGTAGCGGACCAGGTTCTTGCCGAAATACGGCACGTAGGGCGTCTGGGCAAACGCCGAGCCCGCCGGGCAGAGCACTGCCACGGACAGGACGACGGCCAGCCACATCGCCACTACACTTCGGGTCGGGCGCATAGGCACTCCATCACCTCGCCAGAGGAAATCACACAGGCAAGCGGACATCCCTGTCGCCCATGTTACCGTCTGTCCGACGCACGCTGCAATGGCTGGCGACGCGCCCGGCGGGACGGCCCCGTCGGCCCCTGGGAGGGCCTGTCGAGCCAAAAGTAAGTGTTACCAGAGCGGGTATCATCGCGCCATAAATCCGGTTACCGGTGCTGGCGTTGACGATGATGCCGGTTGAGGGTGT